>Ga0193726_1000154_pt1 | contig 95718 bp, 98 predicted proteins | sample H2c1metaG_FD_144928 | JGI IMG/M metagenome (GOLD analysis project Ga0193726, IMG submission 144928) | Soil microbial communities from a riparian zone of the East river system, Colorado, United States - H2c1 | ecosystem: Environmental > Terrestrial > Soil > Riparian zone | place: USA: East River...
GGAGGGTCTGGCGGGCGACAACGCGGGTCTTCTGCTGCGCGGTATCGCGAAGGAAGATGTGGAGCGCGGGATGGTGTTGGCCAAGCCGGGATCGATCACGCCGCACACCCAGTTCAAGGGCGAGATCTATGTGCTGAGCAAGGAAGAGGGTGGACGTCATACACCGTTCTTCAACGGTTACCGTCCGCAGTTCTACTTCCGCACGACGGACGTGACGGGATCGGCGAAGCTGCCGGAAGGCACGGAGATGGTGATGCCTGGCGATAACATCCAGTTGGAGATCACGCTGCACACGCCGGTGGCCATGGAGAAGGGTCTGCGCTTCGCGATTCGCGAAGGTGGACGCACTGTCGGCGCCGGTACCATCAGCGAGATCTTGAAGTAAAGGCACGAGTCAACGACAATCGAGGGCTGCCGGTGCATGTAGAAGTTCATGGCCGGCAGCCACTCCAAACGATCTTTGAGTAACGGAAAAGAGAAAACAATGGCTGGACAGAGAATCAGAATTCGTTTGAAGGCTTATGACTACCGCGTGCTGGATACATCCACCGGTGAGATCGTCGAGACGGCGAAGCGCACGGGCGCACAGGTTGCGGGACCGATTCCGCTACCAACGATGAAGAACAAGTACTGCGTTCTTCGCTCCCCCCACGTGGACAAGAAGTCGCGCGAGGCGTTTGAGATCCGTACGCATAAGCGGTTGATCGACATTCTCGAGCCGACGCAGCAGACGGTTGACGCGCTGATGAAGCTCGATCTGCCGGCCGGCGTGGACGTTGAGATCAAGACAGTTCAGAAGTAATCAACGCAGTAGCAACCCCGGCAGTGCTGATGCTTACGGCGCAGCATGATGAGGAAAGGAAAAAACGATGTCAGTATCAGGAATTCTCGGTAAGAAAATTGGTATGACGCAGATCTTCGACGATCGCGGTGACGTTCATCCCGTGACGGTTTTGAAGGCTGGTCCCTGCGTGATTACGCAGCTCAAGACTCTGGCGAAAGACGGCTATGACGCCGCTCAGATCGGCTATGTCGATTTCGTGAAGGCTTCGAAGGTGAACAAGGCCATGACCGGTCACTTCGCCAAGTCGAACGTTCCTCCCGTTCGCATGATCAAGGAAGTTTCGATCGAGACGCCCGTTGCGGCTTCCGAGGGCGAAGAGGTTGTTGCAGTGAAGGCAGGCGACCGTATCCTGGTCGATATCTTCAATGACGAGCGGTTCGTCGATGTGATCGGTACCTCGAAGGGCCGCGGCTTTGCTGGCGTTATTCGCCGCCACGGCTTTGGAGGCGGTCCCAAGTCGCACGGTCACATGTTCCAGGTTCAGGGCTCGATTGGTGCATCGTCGTTCCCGTCGCGTGTATTCCCTGGCCAGCGGATGCCCGGTCACATGGGCCACGCGCAGGTTACGGTTCGCAATCTTCGGATTCGTAGCATCGATATAGAAGACAACCTGATCATTGTTGAGGGCGCGGTTCCTGGCCCACGTGATGGATTTGTTCTGATCTCGAAGGCAAAGGCTCCGCCGCGTGAGCGTCGTGGATTTGCCGGTGCCGCAACGAAGGATGCCTTGAAGGCTTCGAAGAAGGCTGCACCGAAGAAGAAGTAGTTCAACCTCCACGGGGTTGAAATAGACCCCGGGACAAACAAAGTTTAGGCCTGCCGCATCGATGGTGGGCACGAAGAGAGAAGAACGATGGCAAACATTAACGTAGTCAATCTCGGTGGAACCAAAGTCGGTGAGTTTGAACTCGCTGACGAGGTTTTCTCTAGCGAGATCAACGACGGTCTGCTGTGGGAGTCGGTAAAACACTACCGCGCCGCACTGCGTCAGGGAACCGCTGCAACGAAGACCCGCAAGAACGTCTCCGGCGCCGGTAAGAAGCTTTGGAAGCAGAAGGGAACCGGTCGCGCCCGCGTTGGCTCGATCCGCACCCCGCTCTGGCGTGGCGGCGGTACGGTCCACGGACCTCAGCCGCGCAGCTACGAGTATGCGTTCCCGCAGAAGAAGCTGATGGGCGCTCTGCGTTCGGCTATTGCAGCGAAGATTGCCGACGGTAAGTTCACCATTGTCGATTCGTTCGAAGTGGCCGAGGCCAAAACCAAGCTCTTCCGCACCGCGTTGAACAAACTTGAGGCAGGAAAAACGACTCTGCTGGTTGAGAGCAGCCGCAAGCTGAATGAGAAGCTTTATCTCGGTTCGCGCAACCTGGCGGGCGTTGAGCTTGTGCTCAGCTCCGAGGTTCACCCCTATGATCTGCTCCGCTACGAGCACGCTATCTTCTCGAAGGATGCCATTGAGGCCCTGCAGGAGACGCTGAAGAAGTTCGTATCGAAGCGCAAAGCCGCTGCCCATAAGGAGGTTGCGTAATGCCAACCCTCTATACCGTGATTCGCCGCCCTCTGATTACCGAGAAGGGCATGGGCGTCAAGGAGACTCAGAATACTCTGGTATTCGAGGTCGCACTGAAGGCCACCAAGACCGAAGTCAAGCAAGCTGTTGAATCCCTCTTCAAGGTCAAAGTTACCGGTGTTCGCACCGCGACCGTTGAGGGTAAGGAGCGCCGCCGTGGAAAGTTCTCCGGCTACCGCCCCGACTGGAAGAAGGCTTACGTTCGCCTCAAAGAGGGCGAGAAGATGCCGGAATACCTGAACAGCCTCTAACCGCTGGCGGCTGAAAGATACAGAACTATAGCCGCACGCAACAGATTTTAGAAAAGAAGCACAGCTGGAATCAGCTATGCAGGCAAGGGAATAAAGACGATGCCGATTAAATCATTTCGACCGATTACCCCATCACTCCGCTTCGCGACGAAGCTGGTCAACGATGACATCACGACCGACACGCCGCACAAGCCGCTTCTGACGGTGAAGCAGCGCACTGGCGGCCGCAACAGCACGGGCGCGCTGACGATGCGTCACCATGGTGGCGGACACAAGCAGAAGCTGCGCCTCGTAGACTTCAAGCGCGACAAGTACGGGATCCCGGCCACGGTCACGACCATTGAGTATGACCCAAACCGCAGCTCGCGTATCGCGCTCGTTAGCTACGCTGACGGCGAGAAGCGCTACATCATTCAGCCAGTTGGACTGAAGGTTGGTCAGTCGATCATGAGCGGCCCCGATGCCGATATTCTGGTTGGCAATGCTCTGCCGCTGAAGAACATTCCGATCGGTACGATCGTGCACAATATCGAGCTTCGTCCTGGAAAGGGCGCGCAGATGGCACGTTCGGCCGGCTCTCAGGTGAACCTGATCGCGAAGGAAGGCGACTACGCTCTTCTGAAGCTGCCCTCCGGCGAGACTCGCAAGGTTCTGGTCGAGTGCATGGCGACGATTGGCCAGGTCGGCAACACGGACCACGAGAATGTCACGATCGGTAAGGCTGGACGCAACCGCTGGAAGGGCATCCGTCCTTCGAACCGCGGTGTCTCGATGAACCCGGTCGACCACCCGCATGGTGGTGGTGAAGGTAAGACCTCGGGCGGACGTCACCCGGTAACACCATGGGGCCAGCCAACCCGCGGATACAAGACCCGCAACAACAAGCGGACTGACGTATTTATCGTCAACCGTAGAAGTAAATAGTTTTTGAGAAACACCAAGTCTCGCAAGCAAGAGATTCGTCGTATCCAGCATTGCAACAAGGAATTTGGAGCTCAGCACAATGTCACGTTCAGCTAAAAAAGGCCCCTTTATCGACGGTCACCTCATGGCGAAGATCACCGGCATGAATCAGATCAACGACAAGAAGGTTCTCCGCACCTGGTCACGCCGTTCGACCATCCACCCGGACTTCGTCGGCCACACCATTGCAGTTCACAACGGCCGCAAGTTCATCCCGGTCTACGTGACGGAGAACATGGTGGGCCACAAGCTCGGCGAGTTCTCGGCGACGCGTACGTTCAAGGGCCACTCTGCCAAGGCAGCTGAGTCCTCCGCGAAACCCAGATAATTCTGGGCCGTTCTGGAAGCGAATGATTGACCGCTAGACCGCCGCAAGGGTCAGCGAAGCAGAAGTTTTGAAGGACGAAGATCATGGCTAAGGTAGTAGCAGAGAAAATCCGAGAGTTCCGCGCTGAGGCAAAGTTCCAGCGCACCAGCCCGCAAAAGGCGAAGCTCGTTCTGGACCTCATCAAGGGGCTTCGCGTGGAGCAGGCTCTCAACACCGTTCACTTCAGCACGAAGCGCATGGCACCGGTTGTCGAGAAGGTTCTGCGTTCGGCGATCCAGAACGCGAACTACGTCTCGCAGGAGCAGGGTCTGGACGTCGATGTGGACAACCTCTACGTCAAGACTGCGGTTGCGAACGAAGGTCCTCGCATGAAGCGGATCCGGCCTGCCCCAATGGGACGTGCCTTCCGCTACCAGCGCAGGCTTGCACACATTATCGTCACCGTTGCTGAGAAGAAGTCGGTCACTGCAGTGAGTGCAGCCGCCGAGCCGACATCAGCACCGGCAACGAAGAAGACCGCAAAGAAGGCAGGAACCAAGACTGCGGCTAAGCCCGCAGCCAAGAAGGCCGCCGCAAAGAAGACTGCAACGAAAAAGGCCGCAAAGTAAGCCTTTTTCTTGTAAACTAAGAGTTTTGCATGACAGCTCTCCGGCTCAACCGGACGAGCACGGAGTAAAGGGAAGCTATGGGACAGAAAGTCCATCCGTATGGGTTTCGCCTCGGCATCAACAAGCCGTGGAAGTCGCGCTGGTTCGTAGAGCGCGGCTATGACAAGCTGCTGGTCGAGGACGTGAAGCTGAAGGCTGAGCTGCGCGAGAAGCTGAAGGCTGCCGGTGTGAGTTCGGTTGAAGTCGAGCGCCCGGGCAACAAGCTGCGCCTGATCATCCGCACTGCGCGTCCGGGCATCATCATCGGCCGCAAGGGTGCCGAGATCGACAAGCTGAAGGCCGACATCCAGAAGCGCACCAGCCGCGAGGTGTTCATCGACATCCTTGAGGTGAACAAGCCCGAGCTTGACGCTCAGCTGGTCGCCGAGAACATCGCGCTGCAGCTTGAGAAGCGCGTCAGCTTCCGTCGTGCGATGCGCAAGAGCGTGGATTCGGCGCTGCGCTTCGGCTGCAAGGGAATCAAGGTTCGCGTCTCCGGCCGTTTGAACGGCAACGAGATTGCGCGCTCGGAGTGGTATCTCCAGGGCCGTCTGCCGCTGCACACGCTGCGCGCCGATATCGACTACGGTTTTGCCGAGGCTCATACGACCTACGGCATCATCGGCGTCAAGACCTGGGTCTATCGTGGCGATATCTACGAGCAGAAGAAGCGTCGGGATCAGGGCGTTACCGCAGGCGCGTTCACGTCGTAAGGGTTTTACCGGCATTGCCGGAGTTTCCGGGGAGCCAAGCGCCTCCGAAAGAGTGAAGAGGGTTTCATTATGTTGATGCCAAAGAAGGTCAAATTTCGCAAGCAGCAGCGCGGACGTATGAAGGGCAAAGCCTGGCGCGGCTCCGATCTCTCGTTCGGCGATTTCGGCCTGAAGGTGATGGAGTGCGGTTACATTACTGACCGCCAGATCGAAGCCAGCCGTATTGCGATGACACGTTTCATCAAGCGTGGCGGCAAAGTATGGCTGCGTTTGTTCCCGGACAAGCCGATCACGAAGAAGCCGGCCGAAACCCGTATGGGTAAGGGTAAAGGCGCTCCGGATCACTGGGTCTGCGTTGTTCGTCCGGGCAGGATCCTGTTCGAGATGGAAGGCGTAAGCCCTGAGCTTGCCAAAGAGGCGATGCGCCTCGCGGCACACAAGCTGCCGTTAAAGACGAGCTTTGTTCAGCGCCACGACGTCAAGGCGACGGTCGCCGCGAAGTAACTTTAGGTTTGAAGGAAAAGACAATGGAATTCGAAAAGATTCGCAACCTCAGTGACGAAGAGCTCAAGACGGAGCAGGCCAAGGCCGGCGAGCAGCTCTTCCGCATCCGCTTCCAGAAGAGCCTCGGCAATGTCGAGGGTATCAAGAAGCTGCGGACGCTCAAGCTGGACATCGCCCGCATTAAGACCGTTGAGCGTCAGCGCACGCTGGCCGCCGAGAAGGCTGCCAACCCCGTTGTAGCTAACGTCGCACCGGCTAAGAGCACGCGCACCGCCCGCAAGAAAGCGAAGAAGGACTAATCATGGCAGAGACAACGAACACCACCGCAGCCGCGACGCCCGCCGCAGACGCTCAGACCTCACGCCGCAACGAGAAGGTTGGCCTGGTCGTATCGACCAAGATGCAGAAGACGATCGTCGTCGAGATCGAGATGCGCAAGGCCCACCCGAAGTACAAGCGTGTGATGAAGTCGAACAAGAAGTTCTACGCGCACGACGAGCAGAACTCCGCCCGCGTCGGCGATGTGGTTCGCATCCGCGAGGCACGCCCCTTGTCGAAGCTGAAGCGCTGGTCGCTTGAGGAGATCGTTCGTCGCTCCTCGCTTGCGCTGGCCGATGACAAGAAGGCTGCGGCCGCTGCGGAAGCCAAGTAATTAACGTGGGTTCGTCCTACGAACAAGATTAAGCCAAAGGGGCTATAGCCCCGGGCCGTTGCACCCAGGAGAAGAACGATGTCAGTACAGATGAGAACAATCCTTGACGTGGCCGACAACTCTGGCGCGCGCAAGCTGCAGGTGATCCTGCCCCTCGGTGGCGGTCTGGGCAAGAAGGCCGGACTAGGCGACGTTGTCACCGCAGCCGTCAAAGAAGCTTCCCCCGATGGGACGGTAAAAAAGGGTAAAGTAGTAAAGGCGGTTATCGTCCGTACCCGCAAAGAGTATCGCCGCAAGGATGGTACCTACATCCGCTTCGACCAGAACGCCGCTGTCGTGATCAACGACGCGATGGAACCGGTCGGAACCCGCGTATTCGGACCCGTGGCCCGCGAACTTCGTGAGAAGAAGTTTCTCAAGATCGTCTCGCTCGCGCCAGAGGTTATTTAGTTTTCTGCCTTGCGTTCACGCATGGCAACAACAACATTTTTCCGGAGTCCGGCTCCGCATAGATCGTCGAGGATTGAGAGAGAGTTATGGCAGGCATCAAGATCAAGCGTAATGACAAGGTTCAGGTAATCGCAGGTAAAGACAAGGGCAAGACAGGCCGCGTCCTCCGCGTTATCGCTGAAAAGAATCGCCTTCTCGTTGAGGGCGTGATGATGGTGAAGAAGCACGTGAAGCCGAACCCGCAGCGGAACATCAAGGGTGGCATCGCGGAGCAGGAAGCCACCATTCACATCTCGAACGTCATGCTGGTCGACGCCGAGGGCAACAAGACCCGGGTCGGCTCCCGCCTGGAAGGCGACAAGAAGGTTCGGTTCTCGAAGGCAAGCGGAAACACGATTGCTGAGAAGAAGAAGTAGTACAGAAAGTAAACCGAGTTTTAGAAATCTTTTGTAATAACGGTTCACCCCACGTATCGGTACACGGGCTCATCCCAACCCGGAATCGTGGAGAAAGAGAAGAATATCATGGCAGCACGTTTGAAAGAGAAGTACGAAAAAGAGATTAAACAGGCGTTGGGTAAAGAGCTTAACATCGACAACGCGATGGCGATTCCCAAGCTTGAAAAGATCGTCATCAACATGGGTCTGGGCGAAGCGACCCAGAACGTCAAGATCATGGATCCCCTGGTGGCCGATCTTGCTGCCATAGCCGGCCAGAAGCCGGTGACGACCAAGGCGAAGAAATCCATCGCGGCCTTCAAGGTGCGCGAGGGTATGCCAATCGGCGCGATGGTTACACTGCGCGGCGATACGATGTACGAATTTCTTGACCGCCTGATCTCGATTGCTCTTCCCCGTGTCCGCGACTTCCGCGGCGTTTCGGCCAAGAGCTTCGATGGCCGCGGCAACTACACGCTGGGTCTGCGTGACCAGCTGATTTTCGCCGAAATTGATTACGCGAAGGTCGACAAGCTGAAGGGTATGAACGTCACCATCGTCACGACGGCGAAGGACGACAACGACGCCCGCGCCCTGCTGAAGAGCTTTGGAATGCCCTTCCGCGTCGGAGCGTAACTGATACGAAGCCAGGCCCATCGGCCTCGAACAAGTTTGCAGTAAAGATAGAGAGTAAAAAACATGGCAACTACCGCAAAACGCGTTAAAGATGCAAAGACACCGAAGTTCAAGTCCCGCCAGCACAACCGCTGCCAGCTCTGCGGTCGTCCTCGCGCGTTCCTGCGCAAGTTCGGCGTCTGCCGTCTCTGCTTCCGCTCGCTCGCTCTCAAGGGAGAAATTCCGGGCGTTGTGAAGTCGAGCTGGTAGAATAGATGTATCACCTGCGCACGGCTTGTCCGGACGCTCCTTTCAGAGACCTCATTCGGGTTCACGCTTTGAATGCAGACGTCTGAGAGTAATACCCGCAACAAACATCCCCGCTGGTTCTCGTGAGAGACACTCGTGAGCGAACGGGGGATGAAGGAGAATGAATGAACCTCACCGATCCAGTAGCAGACTTTTTGACCCGCATCCGCAACTCCATCCGTGCACGCCACCAGAAGCTTGACGTGCCTGCCTCGAAGCTGAAGGCCGAGATTGCCCGCATCCTCAAGGAAGAGGGCTACATCGCGAACTTCAAGCCGACCGAGGAGAATGGTCAGAAAGTTCTGCGCGTCTATCTGAAGTACGGTCCTAACAACGAGGCAGTCATCCGCGATCTGCAGCGTGTTTCGCGTCCCGGTTGCCGTGTGTACCTTGGCCGCGATGAGATCCGTCGCGTTCAGGGTGGTTTGGGTATCTCGATCATGACCACCCCGAAGGGTGTCATGACCGGTCGTCAGGCGCGTCGTGAAGGCGTCGGCGGCGAGATTCTCTGCGAAGTTTGGTAACTCTCACGGAGTTTACGGCTGTAGCCGCATACTCCCTTGCTTAGCGAATTATTTTTGACGGCTTGTCCGTCCGGCTGCAGTGGAACAGGAATGAAATCCTGCGACTCGCAAGCCACAAGAAGGAATTAGTTATGTCACGTATCGGCAAGAAGCCAATCCCCGTACCGGCCGGCGTCAAGTACACCGTCAACGGCAATACTGTCCTGGTCGAAGGACCCAAGGGCAAGGTCACCGCTCTGCTTCCTGGCGGAATTACCCTCGTCCAGAAGGACGGCACCATCATCGCTGAGCGCGAGAACGACAAGCAGGCTGCTTTTCATGGTCTGGCGCGCGCGCTTGTGTTCAACGCCGTTCAAGGCGTCACCGCCGGATGGACTAAGGAGCTTGACGTCGTCGGCATTGGTTACCGCGTTGAGATGAAGGGCAAGAATCTGGTTGTGTTCACGCTTGGCTATTCGCACCCGATCGAGTTCCCGCTGCCTACCGGCATCGAGGTCGCGATCGACCCCAAGCAGACGCACGTTACGATCTCCGGCATCGATCGCCAGAAGGTTGGCCAGGTTGCCGCCGACATGCGCTCACTTCGCAAGCCAGATCCATACAAAAACAAGGGCGTCCGCTACACCGGCGAGAAGCTGAAGAAGAAGGTCGGAAAGACCGGCGCCAAGTAAGCTAATCCGGTTGGAGATAAGAGTGTTCGTTCTTCTTGTCTCCAGCCAAACAACCGAACGTCGTCAGTATTCTGACGCCGCTACTAGGAAGGAAAGAGAACTATGATCAGCCCCCGTGAACGTAACGTCATCCGCAAGCGCGTACACACGCGTATCCGCGAGAAGATGTCCGGCACTGCAGAACGCCCGCGTCTCAATGTCTACCGCTCGCTCAACCACATCTACACCCAGCTCATCGACGATCTGAACGGAGTCACGATTGCCTCCGCATCTTCGATGGGTAAGAAGGGTGAAGAGAAGAACTACGGCGGTAACATCGCCGCAGCGGCTGAGGTCGGCAAACTGATCGCGCAGCGCGCTCAAGAGAAGGGCATCAAGAAGATTGTGTTCGACCGTGGCGGTTATCTGTATCACGGCCGTGTCAAGGCCCTCGCCGATGCGGCTCGTGAAGCCGGACTCGATTTCTAAGGTTTATAAGGCGCCCAAGCGGCAGCCAGAAAGCTGGATAGGACATTATGGCAATTAAGAAAAAGCTCGACGCGAACCGGCTCAACCTGAAGGACGAGGTTGTCTCCATCAATCGCGTCACCAAGGTCGTCAAGGGCGGTAAGAATATGTCCTTCGCCGCACTCGTCGTCATCGGTGATCCCGGTGAGGGTGTGGTCGGATATGGTTCCGGCAAGGCCAAGGAAGTTCCCCAGGCCATCCGCAAGGGGATCGAAGCGGCCAAGAAGAACCTGCATAAGGTCAACCTTACCGCGACCACTATTCCGCATCAGGTGCTCGGTCACTTTGGAGCAGGTCAGGTGATGCTGAAGCCCGCCGCTGAAGGTACCGGGGTTATCGCCGGAAAGACTGTCCGCGCGGTGATGACTGCTGCCGGCATTCAGAACGTGCTGACGAAGTCGCTCGGTACGGCGAACCCACACAACGTTATCAAGGCTACCTTCGATGCTCTCATCCAGCTTCGGAACAAGGCCGAAGTCGCCGCCCTGCGTGGCAAAGCTGAAGAGGAGCTCTAGTCCGATGGCTGACAACAACGCAACTGCCAAGATCAAACTGCAGTACTTCCGTTCCAAGATCTGCACCCCGGTGAAGCACAAGCTCGTTATCAAGGGCCTCGGCTTTACCCGGCTGAACCAGATCGTCGAGCGCGAGGACACACCATCTATCCGCGGCATGGTGGCGAAGGTTCCTCACCTCGTCCGCGTCGTCGAGTAGTTCAATAATCGCCGAGCCCAGCGCCGGCCAAACAATGCGAGTCAGTTCACTGCGAGTGAACCGGCGTTATAGCGAGGAAACAATGGCAATCCGTAATCTCTCCAATCTCCGCGCCCCCAAGAAGGCGAATGAAAACAAGAAGCGTGTCGGCCGCGGTATGGGTTCGGGCATGGGTAAGACCTCGACCCGCGGTCACAAGGGTCAGGGCTCCCGATCGGGTTCATCGCTGATGCGCGGCTTTGAAGGCGGCCAGATGCCGCTGCACCGCCGTCTGCCGAAGCGCGGCTTTACCAATATCTTCCGTGTGGAATACACCGTGCTTGGCCTCGACCGCGTCGCCGAGATCAATGCCGCTTCGAACGAGACCGAGTTCACGCTGGACAAGATCATCGCGCTTGGCCTGCTGCGCAGGAAGAACGGCCTGATCAAGGTTCTCAACAACGGCGAGCTGAAGACGGCTGTTACGATCCACGCACACAAGTTCTCCAAGACTGCCCAGGAAGCAATCGAGAAGGCCGGCGGCAAGGCAATTTTGATTGGTTAACGAGAGCATTTAGACTTTATGGCAGGCGAGGGCATCCGCCCTCGCATTGCCGTTTCACCCGAACTACGTTTTATCCCGAGGTCTTACTCTTCGATGTTCGAGAAAATCGCAAACATCTTCCGCATTCCCGACCTCCGCAAGCGTGTTCTGTTCACGCTTGGTATGTTGGCCGTCTATCGTCTCGGATCGCACATCCCTACCCCCGGTATTAACGCCGACATGTTGGCCCAGTTCTTCAATCAGAACTCCGGCTCGGCTCTCGGCTTGGTCGACCTGTTCTCCGGCGGAAACCTTCGCCGTTTGACGGTCTTCGCGCTCGGGATCATGCCGTACATCACGGCATCGATCATCTTCCAATTGTTGACGGTGATCTATGAGCCGCTGGCGAAGCTGCAAAAGGAAGGCGAACTTGGCCGCCGCAAGATCACGCAGTGGACCCGTTACGTCACGGTGTTGTTGGGTATCGTGCAGTCGTTTGCTATTGCGCTTACGCTGACCGGCACTTCTACCGGCGCGCCTATGGTCACGATTTCCCGTGGGGCGTTTATACCAATGTGCGTGCTGACGCTCACGGCAGGAACTGCCTTCATTATGTGGCTGGGTGAACAGATCACGGAGCGCGGTATCGGCAACGGTATGTCGCTGTTGATCTTCACCGGTATCGTGGTCGGCCTGCCTCGCGGTATTCAGGAGCTTTATATCAAGGCACGTGATAGCGCCTGGGGAGCTTTCACTCCCATTGCCATCGTGATCCTGATTGCAGGCATGATCGCTGTCGTAGCCTTCATCGTTTACGTCGAACGGTCTGAGCGCCGCATCCCTGTGCAGTACGCCAAGCGTATTGTCGGTCGCAAGATGATGGGTGGCCAGTCGACGCACTTGCCGCTGAAGGTGAACTCCGGTGGCGTTATGCCGATCATCTTTGCCAGCTCGATTCTGTCGGCTCCACTACTCTTTTCGGGCGCACACATCTTCGGATACTCGCTGCAGGATTCGCCGTTCTTCGGTCCGCTCTTTCGTGCGATTGCTCCCGGCGAGCCATGGTATGAGTTGCTCTACATGGTTGCCGTCGTCTTCTTCGCATATTTCTATATTTCGATTGTCTTCCGTCCAGATGACATCGCGGACAATATGCGCAAGTATGGAGGCTTCATTCCGGGCATCCGTCCTGGTAAACGGACCGCTGATTTCATCAATGATGTGTTGACACGTATCACTCTGGTTGGTGCTGTTTACCTGATCATCATTATGATCATCCCGCAGCTTCTTATCAGTGGTATTCACTTCAACCATCTTTGGCTGATTGGCCCTGCTTTCGATCACTTGCCGACGTGGGTGACCAATGGCCTTGGCGTCAACTTCTACTTCGGCGGCACATCGCTGTTGATCGTGGTCGGCGTGGCGATGGATACGGTACAGCAGATTGAATCGCAGCTCATCATGCGCCACTATGATGGCTTCTCTCCCAAGAGCGGTCGCATCCGTGGGCGCAAGAGCTGGTAGGAAGTGTCGACGTTGACCATTGATTCCGCAGCTCATCCTCCGGCCCCGGCAGACGATCATTTTCTGCCCGGGCCGGTTCTTCTTTTGGGCGCACCTGGAGTTGGCAAAGGAACACAGGCGCAGCTCCTGATGGCGAAGTTTGGCATCCCGCAGATATCGACGGGAGACATTCTTCGCGAAAATATTGCGAATGGCACGGAGCTTGGTAAAGCTGCGAAGAACCTTATGGATCAAGGCCAGCTTGTTCCCGACGAACTGGTGAATGATATGGTGGGCAGGCGCCTGGCAGCGGCAGATGTCCATGCAGGTTATATTCTCGATGGATTTCCTCGGACGCTGGCACAAGCTACCTGGCTCGACGCGCATCTCGGTGATTCCGGGGAAGCTGCGCCGTTGATCGCGGTAAGCATTCGCGTTGACGAGGGAGAACTGCTGCGCCGCATCACAGGTCGGCGAATCTGTCCGGTTTGCAAGCGCATCTATAATATTTATTCGAATCCTCCCTTGAGGAACGGGATTTGCGATGTAGAAGGTGCGCAGCTTCAGCATCGCTCGGATGATACGGAAGAGGCTTTTGCTCAACGGATGAAGGCTTACGACTCGTCGACAGCGCCGGTGATCGAGCACTATCGATCGAGCGGGCGATTCCGGGATATTAATGGGGCGGTCCCCGTTGAGCTCGTGGAAGAGAGCATCATCAATGCACTGAAAGAACTGAGGCGTCAATTTCCGGGCGGAACTTTCAACTCTCAGGCGGATCGCTAACTATGGCCATCATGATCAAAACGATGCAGGAGATCGAAAAGATGCGAATCTCCGGCAAGGCCCTCCGCCAGGTGCATAACGCCATTGCTCCTCATGTTGTTCCTGGCGCGTCCACGATGGATCTTGAAGAGATCGCTGTAAAGAAGATTGCTGAGTTGGGTGGTATCGCTGCGTTCAAGGGATATCACGGCTACCCCTCGGCACTCTGCACCTCGGTCAACGAGGAGGTTGTGCATGGGATGCCGAATGCGAAGCGCGTCCTCAAAGAGGGCGATATTCTCTCCATCGACTGTGGAGTCATCATCGATGGTTTTTACTCTGATGCTGCGGTGACCTATCCGATTGGTAAGGTATCGCCAGAGACTCACAAGCTACTTGACGTTACCAAGGCTTCGCTCGAGAAAGCCATTGAACAGTGTCAGGTGGGTGGTCGATTGGGGGATATTTCGGCAGCAGTGCAGGAGTTGTGTGAGGCGGAGGGATTTGGTGTCGTCCGCGACTTTGTTGGCCATGGAATTGGGCGCAGCATGCACGAAGATCCCCAAGTACCGAACTTTGGCTCCAAGGGGAAGGGACCGAGGCTGAAGGCTGGAATGGTGCTTGCGATTGAGCCCATGATCAACGCTGGGGGGCCGGAAGTTCGGGTTCTGAAGGACGGCTGGACGGCTGTTACCGTGGACGGAAGCTACAGCGCCCATTTCGAACATACCGTCGCACTGACAAAAGATGGGCCTTTAGTGCTGACACGCTAGGAATTTACCCTGGTTTTAGGTTACTATAAGAGTTGCTGTGTGCACTCATGTGTTGCATGGCAACATCGGGCCCCAGACTTCTCAGTTTGAATCGAGCGGTGGGATAAATCCCGCTGAACAGTTGTGGAAGTAAAGGGTTTATGCCCTGTCCCTTCCAAAGGAGAGCGTTTGTCGAAGGAAGATGCAATTGAGGTAATGGCGGTGGTCGTCGAGACCCTGCCGAATGCGATGTTCAAGGTCGAGCTTGAGAACAAGCATCAGGCCCTTGCACACGTCTCTGGACGTATGCGCAAGAACTTCATCCGCATCCTCCCCGGCGACCGCGTCGCGATTGAGCTCAGCCCGTACGATCTCAATCGTGGCCGTATTGTCTACCGTTACAAGTAGATAATGCGTATCGACGTCAGCTCTTGATTTGGAGCTGAAAACAAGCAATACAAGAACACTTTGCCCTGCGTCTAGCCGGAAGCAAACGGCTAGGGATCAAGGCTGCTTTTAGGAGTTATATGAAGGTTCGTGCATCAGTAAAGAAGATCTGCGATAAGTGCAAGGTAATCCACCGCCGTGGCGTCGTTCGCGTTATTTGCGAGAACGCCAAGCACAAGCAGCGCCAGGGCTAAGAAGCTCTACCCGGCCCGCTGGGCTAGTTAGCCGAAGTCAAGGCTTGCGTTGAACCCCGCGAATCCGCCGCAAACCAGTCACCCGCTCTCGTGGCGAAGCTACAGAGCCCAACCGAAAAGGACCCCCATGGCACGTATTGCTGGAGTCGATGTCCCTAACAACAAACAGGCGCGCATCGGACTCACTTACATCTTCGGCATCGGCGATTCTCGCGCGGCCAAGATCCTCACGAAGGCGGATGTCGATCCTTTCGTGAAGATCGGCACGCTCGACGAGGATCAGCTGAACCGCATCCGTCAGGTTATCGAAGCTGAGGGCCAGATCGAAGGCGATCTCCGCAAGGACATCTCGCTCAACATCAAGCGTCTCATCGAAATTCAGTCCTACCGTGGTCTCCGCCATCGCCGCTCGCTTCCAGTTCGCGGCCAGCGCACCCACACCAACGCTCGTACCCGCAAAGGTCCTCGCAAGGGCACCGTCGCCGGTAAGAAGAAAGCGACGAAATAAGCCATGGCTAAGACTCAGAACAAGGGAACCGGCGCCAAGGTTGGCAAGAATAAGAAGTTCAAGAAGCGCGAGCGGAAAAACGTTCCATTCGGTCTCGTATTCATCCAGGCGAGCTTCAACAACACCATCGTTACCATCACCGACCAGACAGGCAATACGCTGTCCTGGAAGAGCTCTGGTTCGCTCGGCTTCCGCGGCTCCCGTAAGGGAACTCCGTTTGCCGCGCAGCAGGCCGCTGTTGGCGCAGCCAACGCAGCCCGCGATCACGGTGTTCGTTCGGTCGATGTGCGCGTCTCCGGTCCCGGCTCCGGCCGTGAGTCGGCGATCCGTGCGCTCGCCTCGGCAGGTATCGAGGTGCGTAGCATCCGCGACGTTACGCCGATGCCGCACAACGGCTGCCGTCCGCCCAAGCGCCGCCGCGTATAAGACAGTTTTGAGCTTTGAGTTTCTGGCTTTCAGCGAAGTTCAGGAACTCAAAGCTGCTTTCAACCCGGATCGCGATGAAGCGCAGCCAGCGTGTAAAGCGATCGACAACCGAAGTCAGGAGATAGAAAGATATGGCACGTTTTACAGGACCCGTTTGCCGCCTTTGCCGCCGCGACGGCACCAAGCTTTTCCTCAAGGGAGCCAAGTGCTTTTCCGAAAAGTGCCCCATCGAGAAGCGCAACTTCCCCCCAGGCCAACACGGTCAGTCCCGCAAGGTTAAGAAGGTTGTGGGCTACGGTCTGCAGTTGCGCGAGAAGCAAAAAGCCAAGCGCATTTACTTCACTCTTGAGACACAGTTCCGCGCGTACTACCAGAAGGCTTCCAATAGGACCGGCGTTACCGGCGAACTGCTGCTGCAGCAGCTTGAGACGCGCCTCGACAACGTGGCGTACCGTCTTGGCTTTGCAATGAGCCGCCGCCAGGCACGTCAGGTTGTTCGGCACGGCCACGTCAGTGTCAACGGCCGTAAGGTCAACATTCCATCGTTCCAGTGCAAGGTTGGCGACGAGATCGCGATCCGTGAGGGTTCCAAGTCGCTCGTCATTCTGGAAGAGTCGAAAAACTTCGCCAGTGGCCAGCGCTCCGTTGCGTGGCTCGACATCAACCGCGACAACCTCTCGGGTAAGGTCGTTGCCCTGCCGAAGCGTGAGGATGTCAACCTGCCGGTCAACGAGCAGTTGATCGTCGAACTCTACTCGAAGTAATCGCAGAGTTTACGGTTACAAACAAGCTTGTCATTTTTGAGCGCAGCGAAAATTCTTCGCTGCGCTCAAAGTGCAATCAGAAAAGCTGGAGTTTCATGCTCCTGCCTTTCTGTATTTACAACCTAACCCGCAACAGAACCACCCGCCGGTCCGCAGAATGCTTCGCGGCCAGGACGGAAAGGAGAAACACATATGCTTTGGAGAGGATTCCAAAAGCCCAAGCGTCTCGCAGTTGAGAACGAAACTCTCACCGACAAGTACGGCAAGTTTTCCGCGCAGCCCTTTGAGCGCGGCTTCGGTACGACCATCGGCAACGCGCTCCGTCGCACCCTGCTGTCTTCCATCGAAGGCGCGGCTGTCACGGCTGTTCGAATCGAGGGCGTTCTGCACGAGTTTCAGTCGATCACCGGCGTGGTTGAAGACGCGACCGACATCATTCTGAACCTGAAGCAGATCCCGTTCAAGCTGAACGGCGACGGTCCCAAGGCTCTGTACCTCCGTGCTGATCAGGCGGGCGTTGTTACTTCCGGTTCCATCGAGGCCGACGGCGACGTCGAGATTCTCGACAAGGACGTTTACATTTGCACCATCTCCGAGGGCGGCAAGATCGACATGGAGATGCGTCTGAAGCGTGGCCGCGGCTACATCTCGGCCGACAAGAACTTCGACGGCGATCTTGGTCTTGGCTTTATTCCGGTCGACAGCGTTCACTCGCCCGTCCGCAAGGTCAACTATCTCGTTGAGGCGGCACGTCTCGGTCAGATTACCGACTTCGACAAGCTCACTCTCGAGATCTGGACCAACGGAACGGTTGCTCCGGCCGATGCACTTGGCCTCTCTGCCAAGCTGCTGAAAGACCACATGACCATCTTCATCAACTTCGAAGAGGAGTTGGAAGCTGGGCACGATGGCCTGCACGACGGTCCTGCGCTGCGCAACGAGAACCTCAACCGCTCGGTCGAAGAGCTTGAGCTTTCGGTTCGCAGCTACAACTGCCTGAAGAACGCCAACATCGCCACTATCGGTGAGCTCATCCAGAAGACTGAAGCCGAGATGCTGAAGACCAAGAACTTCGGCCGCAAGTCTCTGAACGAGATCAAGGAGATTCTGGCGCAGATGGGACTTTCGCTGGGCATGAAGATTGACGAGAACGGCAACCCGCAGCCCGGACCTACCTCCGTTCTGCCGGCAGCTACTCTCGCCGCCAGCTTCGGGAACTTCGATGACGATGACGAGGACGATGATGACGACCTCGATCTTCCGAACGAAACCGAGAACTTTTAACACCAGGGAAAGGGAGCAGAGGCGACATTTCTGCTCCCATCTTCCCCGTAATTTATTTCAGTAGTTCCGACTCACGGCAGAAGCCGAGTCGAAGGAGAAAACACCATGCGCCATCGCAATGCAGGATTTAAATTAGGACGTAACACCAGTCACCGCCGCGCTATGCTGCGGAACCTCGTAACTTCCATCATTGTGATGGATCGCGTCGAGACCACCATCACCAAATGCAAGGCGACTCGCCCGATCGTCGAGAAGATGATTACTCTCGGCAAGCGTGGTGATGTCCATGCCCGCCGTCAGGCTGCTGCTTACCTGATGACGCCTGAGTCGGTTGACCGTCTCTTCTCCGTTGTTGCGCCGCGCTATGGTGCGCGCAGTGGTGGTTACAGCCGCATCACTCGCACGGGCGCCCGCAAGGGTGACGCTGCCGAGATGGCTTTCATCGAACTCCTCGGAGCCGAACACGAGCTCAACGAGAAGGCACAGAAGCGCGCCGAAGCACGCACCAAGAAGCGTGAAGAGCTGCAGAAGCAGCTAGAAGAGCAGAACCCGGGCGAAGCTCCAAGCGCCGAGGCATAAACCTTTCACTGTACCAAACAAAGAGGCGCACCTTTTGGGTGCGCCTCTTTGTTTGGTACCCAGTTTCTATCTAGCCGCTGTGGACCATTACACGGTTCTTACCAGCGCGCTTAGCGGCGTACAAGGCTTCGTCGGCGAGTTCAACCAGTTGATAGCCGTTCATGAGTGACTCGTTCATAGAGGACATGCCCATGCTGATGGTTACCGCGCCGTTTTCCCACTCTTCGGCGGCGATTCGCTGCATCACCCGCCTGGCTAATCCCATTGCGCTCTCTTCACCGCTCTCGGGCAGCAGTACGACAAACTCTTCGCCGCCGTATCGGGCGGGCAGGTCGGGTAGGCGGACTGTCGTGCGCAGGATCATTCCCAGGCGCCGCAGGACTTCGTCGCCTGCGGCGTGGCCCCATTGGTCGTTGATGGCCTTGAAGTCGTCGACGTCGATGAGGAGGATGGAGAGCTGACGCTTGCGGCGGCGCGCCATGGAGAACTCCATGACGAGACGCTCCTCGAAGGCTCGGCGGTTGCGGAGGCCGGTGAGCTCGTCGGTGACGGCGAGACGGCGAAGCTGATCGTTGGCTTCCTCGAGCTCGCGATGATAGCGCTCAAGCTCGGCCTTGTGAGCTACTTCTTCCGAGACATCGACTGCGACTCCGGCGAGCAGGACGTTTCCGGCGGAGTCGTGGCAGGGGAACTTGAAGGAGCGAAGGGAACTGATAGCTCCGTCGGCTCCACGTATGTGTTCTTCCGTCTCGACGATCTGACCGCCAGCCATGACCTCGAGGTCGTGGGTTCGGACGGACTTGGTCAGGTTGCGCGACCAGAGCTGCTCGTCGGTTCGGCCGAGCCAAGCGTATTCGCTAACGCCGAAGCGCTGGGCGAAGCTGCGGTTGTAGAACAGCAGACGTCCCGCGGCGTCCTTGATGTAGCTGAGAAAGGGGCTGGCGTTCATGAAGGCGCGAAAGAGCTCTTCGCTGGCCTGCAATCCGGCTGTTGCCTTGTCTTTCTCCTTCGCGATGTCGTCGAGCATCTTTCGCTGAACGAGCAGCTCGAGACGTCCAGCAACCTGGCGTCCCAACACCTGAAGGATGTGAGCCTGTTCGGCAGTGAGGATACGCGGCGATGTGTCGATGACGCTGAGAGTGCCGAGAGCGTGTCCATCTCCGGTGTGGAGGGGGATGCCGGCGTAAAACCTGAGCGCGGGCTCGCTGGTCACCAATGGATTGGTGCCGAAGCGGGCGTCCATCATTGCATCCTTCACAACGATCACACCGCTTTGGCGGATGGTGTGAGCGCAAAAAGCGACTTCGCGCGGCGTGTCTCCGAGACGAAGACCTTCAGAGGAACGGAACCATTGATGGCGTTCGTCGAGCAGCGTCAGCATCGCGGCCGGAGCGCCGCACAGAATAGCCGTCAGGCGCACCAGTTCATCGCAGTCCTGCTCGGGCTGACAGGCCAACAGCTCTCTTGTCCAAAGAGCCCTGGATCTTGCGTCTTCACTCTCGGAACGACGTACACTCATCTATCACCGTTTGATGAATATTAGGATACCGTCCCCAAAGGTGTTAACACCATCGGTTTTTGTTCGACGCCAGCCTAAAGTAACCTTCGCTATTGCAGCACTTCGCTACAACTTAAGAGGAGGTTGCTATGTTGCTGCCACTATCAGGCGCCTTTGCGTATTCGATGGTCAATCACCCAAACCGACCATATCGGTTAGTCCGGTTTTCCGGGTACCCCCAGGGGGTCGTGAGAATAAATCCATTGTTTACAATGAGATGGATAAATTCGTTCTTCTAAATTCGTCCAAACAAAGGGCTTACGGGTAAATTCGTCCAAACAAAAGGTTTAGGGATATTTAAATGTAAAAGCCCCGGGGTGTCCGGGGCTTTTGCTCTTTAAATCAATTGTAACTGATTGGAGATAACTCCCATGCAAATGCGATGTTGTTGATGGTGTTGGAGTTAGGTAATTATTAGGCTTGACACATTGTTTTGTGGGGAAATTGTAGGAATAATTTTGTAAATGGCAGATTTTACTTGGGTTAGGTATGGAATATTTACGGGCTTCGCTTCGTCTGGAAAGTTAATAGGGTTCTTCGGTAGTGGTTCAGTTTGGAAAGAGGCGGGTATGATGCTGCCGCCGTATGGTTTCCACGACCATACCGACTAATGCGTACATAACAGCATTTACAAGAAGGACAAAAAAGAAACTAAGCGTGTAATGGTGGGCAAGCGTGATCGGGCAAGTCAGATAGGCCAGAGTCCACATAACCCCTAGAGGAGTTGGGAACGTTGCAGAGATGTAGAGTGTCCAGAAGACCACGACGGACGCGCCCACAACTGCCCAAATTGCGATTCGGCTTTTCATGACGCCGCTCCCGCTGCCTTACATACGAATAATCCCACCAGCTCCCTTAAATTACAAACTGACCCAATACCGGTTCTTCGCTGCGTTCAGAACGGCGATGTAAAAACAAGCAACAGCAAAGGCAAGGGCAGAAGCTGATCTCTACGGGATGACAAACAAAGGGCCAACCGCAAAAGGCAAAGGTGTGGCGGCTTAGTGCTTGATGAGCCACATGACCCAGCTTGCGGCGATGGTACCACCGACGAAGAGGGCGAAACAGAAGGCGCCGAAGCGGATCATCATGCGGGGTTCGGAGCGCTGAGTGATGCCGAAGATTACCGAGGTGAAGAGGGAGAAGAGAAGGACTGCGCCGAAGTGAGAGATGGTCACGAAGCCTTCCTTCCTGTGGCCAGCGAGTGGGCGTCGACGGCGGAGATGATGTTCAGCAGGCCAGCGACGACGATGAACTTGGTGCCATAGTCCGCTATGGCGATCTGTACGGAAGCCTGGCCGATATCGAAGAAACGCGCCAGGACGTAGAGAAGGCCGGTGCCAAGGTCGCCGACGAAGTTCAGCATGTCGAGCAACTCGGCCGTATTGGCCGAGTAGACCTTGCCCTTGAGGGCAATTCCGATGAGGAACATCGACACGATGGAGACAAAGATGAGGGAGGCGCGAATCCACTTTTTGAGCAGAAGGTGTCCGAGGCCTGGGACCAGCCAGCCGGCGATAAGAATCACGGCCGGTGCGATGGTTGTGGACTTGCCGGCGATGCGCGCGCGCGATTGTACGTTGGTCGTCATTTCAAATTCGATGATATCAGTTGCTTCATATTTGCTGCGGAAATAGGGTAGGGCGGCTATCGGCAACTGGTCTCGGTGGGACGCAGGGTCGGATTGCGAGCGTTCTGCGGTGTCATATGCGTAAGAAGATGCGTTTGCGATAGAGCGGGTAGATGAGGGCGAGATTCAGAAAGACGATAGCTACTGCATAGACGAGCGATGCGTGAATCGGCGTGAGCCAGGTGGCTAATTCCAGATAGAGCCAGTTGTGAAGCGTGATGCTTCCTCTGTCAGCCGTTGCGATGTGAATTCGGTCGGACAGGGTGGTGATGATATTCGAAAGCGCGAAGGCAAGGATGGCGTTCGTCCCAAAGATAAGCAGAGGGGTAGACCATCGTCGCCAGCGCTTGATATCGAGGATGAGATAGAAGACAGAGAATACGAGAAGCGCGACTCCGCCGCTGAAGAGAGCGAAGGTGCTGGTCCATATCTTTTTGTTGAGCGGGAGCCAGGGACTGAGCGCAAGGCCGACGAGCACGAGGCTGGCTCCGGCGATTGCGAGCACGGTAACTTTTCTGTGCTGAGAGTGGATTGTGAGCAGCCAGTCGCCTGTGAGTACGCCTATTAGAAGTGTGGCGAGTGCGGGCAGTGTCGATAAAAGGCCTTCGGGGTCAAACGTGACACCGTATCCCGGAGTGAGACCCCAGGGCCAGAGATGCTGAATACCGAAGACGGCGCGATCGATGTATGCGCCGAGATTTCCGAGGGAATCGAGCCTTCCGGCTCCGAAGCCTGGGACTGGATAGAGCTTTAGAAGTGCCCAGTAGAGTGCAAGAAGGAAGACGAGAGTTGTTGCGATCACAGCGGATCTTCTGATGCGCTGACGATGGGAGTCCCTATCAGTGGTGGAGCTGGCGATGAGGTATAGCGCGGCTCCAGCGAGATAGCAGATGGCGATTCGCTGGAGTACGCCGGGAATTCGGATGGTGTGCAGGTTGTAGTCCGGAAATCCGTTGAGTAAAAGGCCGAGGAGAAAGAGGATGACGCTTCTTTTGAAGACGTGCCAGAGAAGTTCTTTGCGCGTTTTGCCGCGGCGGAGATGCGAGGCAAAGGACAGCGGAATTGCTATGCCGACGATGACGAGAAAGGAAGGAAAGATCATGTCGGTTGCGGTGGGGCCGTCCCATTGCGCGTGGAGGAGCGGCTTGTAGACGGCGGTGTAGGTGCCGGGGTCGGTGACGAGGATCATTCCGGCGATGACTGCGCCACGAAAGGCATCGAGCGAGACGAGTCGCGTATTGCTGGTGACAGAGGAGTCAAGAGTATGCGGCGGAAGAGCAGTTTCCAAAAAGCCCCCGATTGCGACGAATCTTATTGAACTAAATCGATAAAACACGATACATGGAGACAGATAGGCTCGCCTATATTTTTGCGGTGAAGCGATTGCGGCAGTTTTCGGCTAGCCAGTGGGTGGCGTAGGGTTGGAGATCTCTTTTGCGTAGATCTGGTGCGAGATTCGGGGTGGAGCTTCGTCATGATGGAGGTCGCGGACGCGGTCGTTGATCTGATGGTCTGCGGCGGTGTGGCGCTCGCGGGAGCGGAGATAGTCGAGCCACGACTCCATCAGGAAGGTTTCGTTGAGATGTTCGGGATCGGCGGCGTCGCGGTAGATGCCCCAGCGAAGGGCTCCGTCACGAAGCCGGACACCGCGTAGCTCGTGGATCGCCTGGGTGAACTCGGCGTAGTTTTCTGTTGGGATGCGGTAGTCGATGGAGACGCGGACGGGGCCGTCGGTTGGCTCGTCGTCGACGCCCGGAATCGGGATGAGCTCGGGTGCAGGGCGCTTCCATTGATAGGGGGAGAGGTCGGGTACGGGGCCTTGAAGGATGTGGAATCGCTGGACGAGAGGAAGCGTGACGAGCAGGCCTCCCGCAGCAGAGGCGAGAGCGATGGGGGTGGTGGTGTGCTCGGCGATGACGCCCCAAAGGACGGAGCCGAGGGCCATGCCGCCCTGGAAGGTCATGAGATAGGTACCCAGCGCACGCGCCTGCACCCAGGCGGGAACGGCGAGCTGCACGGAGACGTTGATGGTCGACATGGTGCTGGTCCAGGCAAAGCCGGAGACGATGAGAGTGACGATAATGATGGCGGGGTAGTGGACGAAAGCCAGAATGAGAAGGGTGAAGGCGTTGTAGAAAGTGGAGGCGGTAAGGATCTGGTCGGCGCTGAAGCGATGGCGAATGCGAGGCAGTAGTGTGGCGGCGGTGACGGCTCCGAGGCCGAGTGAGCCGTTGAGTATGCCGTAGCCGAAGGCTCCCTGCTGGAGATCGCGGCGAGCTACGACGGCAAGCAGCGACCAGATGGCGGAGACGAAGAAGGTGAAGGTGAAGGCTCGGGCGAGGGATGCCTGGAGATCGGGTGCGTAGCGAACGTAGCGAAGACCGGAGCGAATGGATGCGGCGATGCGCTCTGAGGGCAGTGCGGATTTGAAGAGCGGGATGCGCTTCCAGTTGTAGAGCACCCAGATGACGCCGGCGAATGAGAGCGCATTGAGAAAGAAGACCGACCCCGCGCCGGTGTGGACGCGCTGGAATGCAGCGACCATCAGACCGCCGAGTGCGGGGCCGACGGCTCGGGCGAGGTTATTGCTGGCGGCGTTGAGCGAGACGGTGTCGGGGATGAGTTCGCGGGGAACAAGCTCAGGCACGATGGCCTGCCACGCCGGGTTGTTCATCGCCGAACCGATGTTGAGCAGAAATGTGAATGCGAGCAGAGTCCATGGTGAGACGTAGCCGATAAACGTGAGCACGGCAAGGATGCCTACCGAGCCCAGCATCCACGCCTGCCAGAAGATGAGCAGCTTGCGGCGATCGAAGATGTCGGCGGTGGCTCCGGCGAGCAGGCCGAGCAGGAGCACGGGTAGGCTCGCTGCAGTCTGCATGAGTGCGATCAGCAGCGGCGATGCTGTGAGCGAGGTCATCAGCCAGGTGCCGGCAGTGTCCTGCATCCATGTGCCGACTGAGGAGACGGTGCTGGCGATCCAGCGATCGCGGAAGAGAGGAATCTTGAGCGGAGCGAAGCCGCTGGGCTTTGGGTTGGCTACGGCAACCAGCGGGCCCGAATTGGGGGTTTCAAGTGGCATCGCTCAATCCAGTTTACGGGTTGCGCGGGCCAAGGAACAGGGAAGGACGGCGAGGCAGAATCTTCGGCCTCGCCGAGCGCCTAGAAGAGCAGCTTGAGGCCGAACTGAATCTGCCGCGAACTGGTGGAGGTTGCGGTGATCACGCCAGCGGTTGGGCTGACTACAGAGGCGGCCGTCAGCGTTGTTGGCGTTGGGCCGGAGGAGTAGATGACCGGGTTCGGCGTAGTGAAGTTGGTGTGGTTGAGAACGTTGAAGAATTCCGCACGGAACTGCGCGCGAACGTGCTCGGTAAGGTGCGTGGACTTTAGCAGCGACGCATCGAGATTGAGGAGGTTTGGTCCGGTAAGCGTATCGCGGCGCAGATTGCCAATGGCTCCGGCGGCAGGCGTAAGGAACGCGGCAGGGTTGAAGAACTGCGTCGGGGTACCGGGATAGAGCTTGCCGTGGAAGTTAGGATTGACGTCGGGCCGCACAGGATTGCGCGTGTCGCCGGAGCCCGTGGGGTTATATCCGAGCTGCGGCGTAAATGGGAAGCCACTCTGCAGTGCGGCGATGGTGCTTACCGTCCAGCCCGAGATCACCCGGTTCGTGAAAGCATTCGACGTGCTCAGATCGCCGTGGCCAAAGGGAAGATCGTATGTGCCGTTGATGCTCACGAGGTGGCGGACATCGGTTGCGGCTGGACCCCAGTCGGCCTTCGGGTTGAAGGGATTCGAGACGAAGGCGGGCGTGTTGCCGCTAACGCTCGTGTTCCAGGCCGACCCGTTATCGAGATTCTTTGACCAGGTGTAATTTCCGCGAAACTGCAGGCCATTGCCGAAGCTGCGCCGCACATCGACCTCGAGACCGTTGTAGAGACTTGTACCCTCCGAGACCCACGACGTTGTATTCGCGACCAGCGGATTCGCCTTGACGGTCGAAGGAAAATAGACGGTGCCGGCCGCGAGCTTCGATGGGCAGGCGGGGCTCGGGCAGACCACAGGAATAGGCTCGTTCTGATCTTCGGAGAGAATCTGATGATAGCCATGAGAGCCGATGTAGCCGACCGTCAGCGATGTATTGGGCGCGATCTGCTGCTCGACTTTGAAGTACCAGGAGAGCACTGTGGGCGTCTGGATGTCGGGCTGAACGTTTGATGGAGAGACGAGGCTTCCTGCGGGAGGCGTGCTCGTCGTTGTAAAGTGCAGGCTGCTCACGGCGACGTTCTTTACCGATACCGTCGTGTTGAAGGGCGCGGTCTGATCGAGGCGATAGTCGAGATTGTCGAGCAGTGCACGATGAATGCCGAAGCCTCCGCGAATCGCGGTGCGACCGTGGCCATAGGGATCCCACGAGAGGCCGATGCGTGGCTCAGGCAGAAACTTTGCGTTGTTCACCGTCAGCGCGTTGGAGCCAACGGTGGGATTGGTTGCGATTACGCCGTTGTCGACGGCGTAGTTAGCCGCGCGTCCCTGCGATTCGTTCCAGCCGGTGGTGCCTTCAAAGCGAAAGCCTGCGCGGAGTTCGAGACGAGGAGTGAGCCTGACGGTATCTTCGACGTAGCCTGCATACTGTGTCGAGCGCCAGCCGAGCGACGTTGGCGCAGGCACGACTGTAAACGTGGCAACGGTGCCGGTCAAAAATGTAGCGAGCGTGGAGAAGCTGGCCTGACCGTACTGATTCTGTGCAAGGTTGTCGTTGGACTGAAGTCGTTGTGCCCAGCCTCCGGCCTCGATCTGGTGTCGGCCATGGGTGTAAAAGATGTGATCGTCGAACGTAAACAGGTTGCGTACAGCGGTATTGTTGCTGCCCACGTTGGCGCCAGCGCCAGTGATTTGTGAAGCTCCGTTTGAAGCCGTGGAACCTGCGATGACGATGGCGCCCACCGGCTTGCCTGCGACCCAGCCGGGAATGTTTGCGCCGATATCGGAAGGAATGGAGCCGGTGAAGAAGTAGGCGGCGCGGCTATAACCCACGCGTGCGGTGTTCAGTAGAGTTGGCGAAAAGACTCGCTGCCACTGGGTGCTGAGAACCTGTTCGCGCAGCGTCTCGTTAACCAGAGAATACGGGTTGGCCGAAGGCGTGTTCGCCATCGAGTCGTCGATGGTGTAGACAGCGAAGACAAGATCTTTCGGGCTTACGTTGTAGTCGAATCGTGTGGTGCCGAAGTCTTCGCGAATATGCTGGATCGGATTTGAGTAAGCGTATGCGATTCCACTGCCGAGCTCCGGTCCATTCTGGACCGGCCACAGTGCGAGCAGTGGTTTGACGCTGGCTACAGCAGCGGCGCGCGAAGCGTTGTCAGGCACGAGCGTTACATCGGAGAGTCCGAGGTTCTGCCGATAGCCTTCATAGTTGCCGAAGAGGAAGAGCTTGTCGGTGCGGATGGGGCCGCCGAGCGAGCCGCCAAAGTTGTTGCGCTGAAAGTTGGGAATGTGAGACTGGTCAAAGTAGTTGCGTGCGTCGAACGCGGAGTTGCGGATAAACTCATACACAGAGCCGTGGAGTCTATTTGTGCCTGATGCAGTTACGATTGAGATCTGCGCGCCCTGCCGCTTGCCGTAGCTTGCGGAATAAGTGTCTTTGACGACGTTGAATTCACGCACAGCATCGACGCCAAGCAGTTGACCGCTGGTTCCACCCGGTGTCACGTTGATCAGCGAGGCTCCGGTGTACTCGATGCCGTTGAGCAGAAAGAGATTGTCCTGCGGGCGGCGGCCGGAGATGGCGAACATATTTCCCACGGACGAGTTCGACGTTCCTACGCCGCCGGAGCGCTGGCCTGTGTAATTCACTGTGGCCGGGTTCAGCGTAATGAGTTGGTCATAGCTGCGCCCATTGAGCGGAAGCTGTTTGATCTGCCGTTCATCGACGAGTCCGGAGGTCTGCTCCGTGGAAAGATTGACGACGGGCGATCTGTCTTCGACAGTGACCTCCTGGGTCACCGCATTGACGGTGAGGGTAAGGTCGATCTGCTTGCTCTGCCCCACGGCGAGGGGAATGCCGGTACGACGCTGTATAGCAAATCCGTCATGTTGCGCCGTGATGGTGTAGCTGCCCACGGGGACCGATGGTGCGGAGTAGCGGCCGTCCGGGCCGGTCGTCAGGTTACGCTCATTGCCGGTCTCATCGTTGTGCACGAGGACGACAACGTTAGGCAGCGCGGCTCCGCTCTCATCTGTAACGGCGCCGGAAAGAGTGCCGCCGACGACCTGGGCATGGGCATGGAAAGCTGTAAGCGCGAAGAAGAGAAGCAGGGCGCCGATGAGAAGAAGTTCTGCGGGTGAAAACTTGCGGGTACGGACTTGCATAAAGGACTCCGGAAGATGTGAGGCAGTGCGCTCGCTGTTTCGACGATGCGCTTAATTGTTTTTGAAGGGAAGAGAGTAGCTGGTTCTTGCTTAGCCGCGACAACAACAGCGTAGACACAGGTCGTCCTGCACTTTGCTCATAAGCATGCGCGCGACGGAGAGAGCGGTGTTGGAGCGATGTGGTGTCATCGGCTGACTCCGTGATTGAAGCTCCAGTAGACCAGCGCAAGCGTAATCAGCGCGATGAAGATCTCGCCGAGGATACCGACGACGAGCGGCCGCCATCCCTGGCCGATCAGTGCACGCAGATTCGTTCGCAGGCCTACACCGGCAAAGGCTGGTAGAAAAGCCCAGCGCGACAGGTTCGAGAGACTGGTGAGCTGACCGTGCGTGAAGAAGCCAGCCGTCGCCAGAATCGAGATAGCGAGGAACCCAAGGATGAACTTGGGAAACTTGTTCCACAGGAAGAGACCCTTGTGCGGCACGTCGGGGGCAAGCCCGCGCGAGGACCAGTAGACCGCATAGGCCAATACGACGAAGCCGATGAATGACGAGCGGGCCGTCTTGGCCAATACAGTCCAGCGGCCAGCTTCTTCTCCATAGAGTGCGCCGGTGACGAGTGATTCGGCGGTGTTGTCTACAGCGAGTCCGGCCCACATGCCGTATCCCTGCTGGCTCATGTGGAGCAGGTGGCCGATGGCAGGGAAGGTGAAGAGGGCGATTGCGCCGAGTGTGAGGATTGCGGCGATGGCTGTCGAGGTGTCTTCTTCTTCCGGCTCGATCGCTCCCTGCGCGGCCATGATTGCGGTAACGCCGCAGATGCTGCTGCCGATGGCGAGCAGGCTTGTCAGCTTCGGTGGAAGCTTGAAGAGGCGGCCCAGCAATGTCATCACGCTGATCGAAAGGATCAGTTCTACGGCGACTAATCCTAGTGAGAGACCGCCGATGTGCAAGACGTCCTGTAGAAGAAACTTCGCGCCCACAAGGACGATGCCCAGCTTCAGCCAAAGCTCGTAGGTCGCAACACCGGGGCGAAAGATCGAGGCGACGCCTACGGTGTTGCTGATGAGAAGGCCGAGTACGATCGCCCACAAGACATACTCGATGTGCGGAACCGCGACCTTCGGATAACGCGTGTGAAGCAGCGTCTGCGCCTGCTCGAGTAGTTTGCCAAGCAGACCGATGCCGAACAGGAGAGCCATTCCAGGCAGCACACCGAGCAGACGTCTCGCAGGTGAGAGCGTTGTGGCTTCGATGGGACTCGGAATGGTATGTGCCGACATGTTGCTAGAAGGAGATGGAAGGCAGGATATTGAAGCGGATCAGTGCCGCCAGCGTAAGGCCGATGCCGATCGCGATGAGATCGATATTGATGCGGCCGGCTGTAGGGAGGGTGTGGTTGAGGTTTGCCATGAAGACTCCTGATTCGGTTTCAGTGTTTGGGTTTTCGGTGCAAAAGAAAAAACCCACATATCGCGCTGTGCGCTGATACGTGGGTTCCTGAGATTCTCTAAGCTCGAATTGAGTCGATTGGCTTAGGTGAGGGAGGATCCGACGCAGCAGCAACAGTTGCCCATACAACAGAGGCAACAGCTACAGGCTGCGATGTGCATCAATCCCATGTTGTGAGGCTAGAGGTTTTAGGAGGCTGCGTCAAGCCGATTGATCAAAAAACAAGGGCTTAAAAGGGAAACCCACGCAGCGCGGTGGGGGCTGTTGCGTGGGTATTCCTGTAAAGCAACGAAGTGGGTGGACTTCGTTATGACTGACTCAACCCGAAGGGAGTCTTGCCACTTCTCTAAGATAATTCGATTACCGGATCGAGTCAATAGAGGATTATGGGGAAATGAAGCGCTGCTCAGACTATCTTTGGGACAAAAGATGGGGATAAAAAGCGAAAGTTGTGGAAAAATCTGTCAAATTTTGATGCCTCCAATTTAATGCCGCCGGCTACCGCGTTTTGGTCATAAACTGTCCGCGCTAACCACGCAAAAACACCACGGCTACACGCAGGATTTAGCAAAACTCCCTTGAAAAGCGCGAAAAACGCCGCGCGAGAAAAATCTGCGAAATCAGAGCCTGCAAATCAGCAGTTCGCGCTCGTAGATCATCTCTGGGGGCAGGTGGTCATGCAGTGCGAGAAAGAGTTCCTCATGGTCCATTACCTCGCGCCGCCAGGCCGTCCGGTCAACCTCCTGCAGCTTGTCGAAGGTTTCACGGGGGAAGTCCAATCCCTTCCAGTTGATGTCATCGAAGTGCGGAGTCCAGCCAATCGGCGTTTCCTTGCCCAGAGCGCGGCCGCGGACGCGATCTACGATCCACTTGAGAACACGCATGTTTTCGCTATATCCCGGCCATAGAAACTTACCGTCCTCGCCCTTGCGGAACCAGTTGACGTGAAAGACGCGCGGCGTAGATGTGAGATTGCGCTGCATGCGCAGCCAGTGCCGGAAGTAGTCGCCCATGTGGTAGCCGCAGAAGGGAAGCATGGCCATGGGATCGCGCCTGACTTTGCCTAATGCGCCTCCGGCGGCAGCCGTCGTCTCGGAACCCATGGTGGCCCCGGCATAGACGCCTCCAGACCAGTTAAATGCCTGATAAACCAGCGGCATAGTGGTGCTGCGACGGCCACCGAAGATGATGGCGGAGATTGGGACGCCATTGGGCGCTTCCCAGTCGGGATCGATGGTGGGGCACTGGCTGGCGGGTGCGGTGAAGCGGCCGTTGGGGTGAGCTGCGGGCGGTCCAGTCTGCTTGCCGGTCTGTTCATCAAACTGGGGCGTCCAGCGCTCGCCGCGCCAGTCGAGGCATTCAGCCGGGGGAGTGTCGGTCATGCCTTCCCACCAGACACCACCTTCGGGAGTGAGAGCGACGTTGGTGAAGATGGTATTTTTGGCTAACGTTGCCATTGCATTTGGGTTAGTCTTCGCGGATGTGCCGGGAGCGACACCGAAGAAGCCGGCTTCAGGATTGATAGCGCGCAGTTGGCCGGTGGCGTCGGGCTTGATCCAGGCGATGTCATCACCGACAGTCCAGACTTTCCAGCCGTCGAAACCGGCGGGCGGGATCATCATGGCGAAGTTGGTCTTGCCGCAAGCGGAAGGGAAGGCAGCTGCTACGTAAGTCTTTTCGTGTGTTGGAGATTCGACGCCGAGGATGAGCATGTGCTCGGCCATCCAGCCCTCGTCACGGGCAATATTGGAAGCGATGCGGAGGGCGAAACACTTCTTACCGAGAAGTGCATTGCCGCCGTAGCCGCTGCCATAGGACCAGATTTCGCGGGTTTCGGGGAAGTGGACGATATATTTTTCGTCGTTGCAGGGCCAGGGGACATCCTGCTCGCCGGGGGCGAGGGGGGCGCCTACGGAGTGCATGCAGGGGACGACGCGCTTGATGTCTTTGTCGATCTCGGCAAAGACGGGAGCGCCGATGCGGGCCATGATGCGCATGTTGACGACGGCGTAGGCGGAATCCGTGAGTTGGACACCGATCTGTGACATGGGGGAGCCGATGGGTCCCATGGAGTAGGGGAGCACATACATGGTGCGTCCACGCATGGAGCCGCGGAAGAGCTGCTTGAGCTTGCGGCGCATAGTGAAGGGATCTTCCCAGTTGTTGGTGGGTCCGGCGTTGTCCTTGGAAAGAGAACAGATGAAGGTGCGGTCTTCGACACGGGCGACGTCATTGGGAGCGGAACGGGCGTAGAAGCAGCCGGGCCAGAGGTCCTGGTTGAGACGGGTGAAGGTGCCGGCCTTGATGAGTTGGTCGCAGAGGAAGTCGTATTCGGCCCGGGAGCCGTCGACCCAATGGATGTGATCGGGCTGGGTAAGGTCGGCCATTTTTTCGACCCAGCGGATGAGGTGCTTGTTTGTTGTGGGAGGGATGGTGAGAGTTGCGGTTGAGCTAGCCGTTTCAGTCTTCATAAAGAGAGGTTGGTTCCTCCAATAGATAAGTGTTCGCCTCTGTGAAGGGGCTGTCAACCTAGGGAGGTGGCGGCTTGATAAGGCTACGGATGAGCACTTGGTGCAAGATCGCTGACTAGCTGATTATTGTGAAACGTTTGGGTGCAAATCGGTATCGCGTCTGCGCCAGAAGTTTAAAAGCGTGGTGGCGACGGTGAAGGCGAGGGGGCCGAGGATCACGCCGGAAAGGCCGAAGACGACAACGCCGCCGAGAATTGCGAGCAGGATGCCGACGGTGTGCTGTTGTAGTTTGGAGCCCACGAGCACGGGATAGAGAAAGTTGTCGATGCTGCTGACGACGAAGGTTCCCCAGACAGTAAGCAGCGCGGCCTTGCCCAAATAGCCTGAAAAGCCGAGGTAAAGGGCGATGGGAATCCAGACGAGACTGGTGCCAACGGCGGGGAGTATCGCGACGAGGCCCGTCACGACGGTCCATAGCATCGTGTTGGGGACTCCGAGGAGCCAGAAGGCGATACCGGCGAGGACGGCTTGAATGACGGCAATCACAAGTCTTCCGAGTGCAGTTGCGTGGATAGTGCTGCGTATGTTTTCGAGTAATTCGTTGTTCTGCTCCTCGTTGAGGGGTAGAAGAGAGCGAGCGAAGGAGATGGCCTGCTCTTGATCGCGATAGAGGAAAAAGAGGATGAAGAGCATGATGACGATCTGGGTGATAGCTCCGAAGGAATAACCGAGGAAACTGGCGAGTACGCTGCCGAGGAAGGCTGCAGCGGCTCGGATGGTATTTGGGAGGTCGAAGTTGCTGGAGACAGCTTGAATGTCGGCGGCGAGGGTCGGATGTCGGATGATAAGTCCGGTAAGCGTTCGTTGGGGCACATCGCTCCGCAGAAAGATAACGACTGTACTCGTGCCCTGAAGGAGGTCTTGCACAACGAAGAAGCTGGGAATGATGACGCTGAGGATGACGAGGATGAGCGCGATGCCGGCGGATACGTTGCGATTTCTGATTCTATGCGTCAGCCAGTTGTAAGGGCGCTGCGTAATGACGGCAAGAACGATGGCCCCGATGATGCCTGAGAGAAACGGCCAGAGGATCAGAAGACAGACGCCAATGACGCCAAGAGTAAGGAGGAAGAGAGCGATCTGCTTCCAGAGATTTTTAGGGACATTGTGTTGTGCTGGTTGTTGAAGGTCCATCTGCATTAAGGTGCTCGCTCGTGGATTCTGATCGTTGGTTGGACTGTCTGATAGTATCCCTGCTTACCGCTAAAAATTCTAAGGTATTCAAATAAAAAATCGGTGCTGATTTTGAGTTAGATCAGTTCTATGACAAAGCACGACGTCATGTCGGTCTTATTTCCATTTCTAAATACTGAGTTAATGAGGATTCAGGATGTCTCTGGAAAGGGTGTCTATCGATTTTCGGTTTGTGATGGAAGGACTCTCCATCGCGAGAAAGCGAGAACGTACAAGAGAATCAGATTTACCAGGGGAATGATCATAAAGAGGCCGAAGATGCGCGGGAATCCCGCCTTACCGAATATTTTCCAGTAGGGAATGATGATGATGAGAGCGATCAGGAGCACACAAATCGTCAAGGGAACGAGATGGTAGTGCGCCACACTGAAGTAGTAGGTTTCGGTCGATTGGAAATCCGGCTGGCTCATGGGCCGGAATGATACGCCGGATAATGTGAGGAGTCCAGAGAACTTGTTTTGGTTTGCGCAGACCTTCCTAGAGCTATCGAAATGTGTGCTTGCTTATGGATAAGTTATGCCACACCTAGTTTCCGCATATAGTCCGCGTCGATCTTCAACGATTGCATGGGCGCGACGTTGAAGGCTTCCTGTTCGACGAAACAATGCTTGATGTTTCCAGCTTTGGCCGCTTCCTGGAGAATGGGACGGTAATCGATTGTGCCCTGTCCCAGCTCTGCGACCGAGGGGCGATTGGTGTTTGATGGAGGGGTGTCGGCGCGTTTGAAATCCTTCACGTGAAGCATGGTGATGCGGCTGGGATAGTTGCGAAGATATTCGATTGGATCTCCACCGCCGACGATGACCCATCCACAATCCAGCTCCATCGTAACCTTGGACGGATCGGTGAGCCGCAGAAGCTCGACATATGGCACGACGCCATCTGTTTTATGAAACTCCGTGATGTGATTGTGATAGCCGAACTTCATGCCAGCGGCATTTACTTTTTCTCCAAGCGCATTAAACTCATCTGCATTCCAACGCCAATCGTCGAGTGTGTAGGCGTTGGCTTTCTCGCTCGGAGTCATATTCGTAAGTCGCGATGGATCTTTAAGCCTGGGTGAGGAACAGATAATGTAACTGACGCCCACCTCTTTATTGAATGCAAGAATTTGATCGAACTGCTTATGCAGATCGTCCGAGGAATGATGTGCGCTGACCAATTTCAACCCGGCATTGTCCATGGCCTGCTTGACCTCTGCCGGGGTGTGATTGTAGTAGCCAGCTGCTTCGACTTCGCGGTAACCCAAGGCTCCAATCTCTTTGAGCGTGCCATCGTAATCTGTGGGCAACAGTTGCCGCACAGAATAAAGTTGCAAGGCAAGCGGTACATTGAGGGTCTTTGTGTCTGATCCAGCGGCGTGAAGCAGCGACGAAGTACAGACGAGAGAGGCTGAGCCGGTTTTGAGAAAATCCCTTCGTGAATATTTCAAGAGAAGAACCTCCTTCTTTCAGTTGTAAAAAAGCTGCTGGAATTCTGATTTAGTTAAACATTTCCCTGACGCATCTGTTCGGCTAGATAATCCGAAGCTCGCATAGCTAACGCCACGATCGTGATGGTTGGGTTTTGCCATCCTGCGCTTACAAAGCTGCTTCCATCGACGACAAAAAGGTTTTTAATATCGTGGCTTTGGCTCCATTTGTTCAGCACGCTGGTTTTTGGGTTATCACCCATGCGGCAGGTGCCTAGCTCGTGAATGCTGTAGCCGGGAGGGTTCGGATCGTAGTTTTTGGAGAGAACTTCGAAGCCTGCTGCTTCTGCCAGCGCGATGCTTGTATCGACTGCATCGCGCGCCATGTTGAACTCGTTGTCGGTGTATTTCGTGTCGATGCGCAGCACTGGAACGTCCCATGCATCAACAACGTTCTTGTCGATACTTACGTGGTTTTCATAGCGAGACAATACTTCTCCCATGATGCCGGTCGTAAAGCCACTTCCGTTATAGCTGTCCAGCTTGTTTTGCAGGTCTTCTCCGTACGTCGCGAAGTTGCGTGGATCCATAGGATTCATACTGCTATGCACGTTAATCGCGTATCCGCGGATAAAATTCTTCGCCTTAGTATTGATGTTGCGAAAGCGGGGGATAAGTGCACCGCCACCTATCAACTCCGGCGTGGCTTTGCCGTCGCGTGCTTCTGGAACGGAGCAGACGATGCCGGGCCCATAAACCTGATCGACTAAATAGTGACCCATCAGGCCGCTCGAATTGGCTAGCTTTGAATTCAGCAGGAGGCGTGTGCTTTCCAAAGTTCCGGCGGCCAAAATGATCACGCGCGCCTTCACAGACATCTCCCGACGAGAGAGGCGATCGACAAAGTGTGCTTCGTTCGCGAGGCCTGTATTCTTGTCGACACTGATCTCGCGTACTACTACATTTGGAATTGCCCTGAGCTTGCCTGTAGCGAAGGCGTCCGGCAGAAGTAGATTGACCGAGCTTGCCAATCCATTTACGCCGACAGAACTGCGAGGTTTGCAGACAGGGATTTCCATCTTTTTTCCTGCTGCGATAAAGCGCTGCATACATTCCGACCACGGGGAATCGTCTGGAACGAAGTTGCCGTCCGGATACTGCGGCAGACCATCGGCACGTCCGAGAACACGAAAGATCGCTTCGACTCGTGAGTAATAGGGATCCATGTCCGCCAGACTGATAGGCCAATCGTCACCATAGCCGTCGTGGGATTTGCCTTTGAATTCATAGTCGCTGAGGCGGAAGGACTGGCGCGACCAGAAGAGCGACCGCCCGCCGAATAGACGGACTCTAACCCAGTTATAAGGATGCTGTGGATCGTAGGTATAAGGAATCTCCTTTTCGTCGACCCACGTGTTCGCATTGAACTCGTTCGACTGAAAGACATGCGGCAAAATTCCCGGCTGTTTGAATCCACGAAAGGGCAATGCGTAGGCGGGTTTTACTTCAGTGTCTTTGTGAACATCGGCGATAGGTCCGGCGTTGAGCATCAGACATGAAATGCCTTTCTCGGTTAAAACTTTTGCGGCCATTCCTCCTGAGTGGCCGGACCCGATGATTAGAACGTCAACCTTTTCTTCAGCCATAATTTCTTAATCTCTCCACAATGCGAGGCAAATTACTATTCGTGATTCGGAAACAAGTTGAGGCGAATATAGGCGATAGTCAGGCATGGCGTTTGTTTTGAGCCGGCCGACGAGGGGGAGTTGACGTTTCTCGATGGAGATCCGGATCGATCGGAAACCAATATAAGCCCATATCCGGCGTTCGTTGTCCCGACGCCGTAGCGACTTCGCTCCAGGCTTGCGAGTTGATTGTCGCGGTGCGGATATCGCTGTGCGTGACGTTGATGAAATGTGCGTAGGACTCTGTTGGAGGATGATCCGTCATCCATGTTCTCAACCAAGGGCGAAGGAGTTGATCGGCCTGTTGCTTATCAACTGCAGCAAACGCTACGCCAAAACGTTGCTTTGCCTCCGTATCGAGCCTGTCGAGGCCAGATTGATACATCTGCTGCCGATCCACTGGTGAAGTTCCAATAAGAAAATCAAGGAACTGGGGCGTTCCGGCATCTATCGCTCCTGGGTAGTTTTTTACGGGAGGCATCAGAATTTCGCTTAGCCGCCGCAATGTTGCCATTTGCTGGTCGTTGAAGAAATGAGCATTCGTCTGCGCCACTGCATCGGGAACTATTGGAGTCATGGGTAGAGGCTTTGCTTCCATGAGTCCCCGCATCCATGGAAGCGGGCCTGGGGCTGTGGGTACTGGAGGAGGCGTTGAAGGTGCTACGGGAGTTCCCGCCTGTTGGCCTAACATCGTCTTAGCGGTCGCTGTTGCCGCCACTATGGCTTTGACAAAATCGCGGCGTTGCATGGTTGTAATCGCTCTCCTATGAATGAAGCCGGGGATGCCGTCGGGCAAAAATCAACAGCCGCGGCGGGTTTAATTGCATGCAGATAACTCCAGTATTCAATTGTTTTGGGTTAGCTCGAATCTCCGAATTCCACCCGGTCAATGAGACTAAGAGCCTCGACCCACAAATTGCAAGTTAACCATCGTTGGGGCTAAAGAGCTTGGCTGTGATTGCTGCTGTTCTTCGGTGACAGATTAGGACTATACTTGGCACGCTCTCAGAAAATATTTGAGAACAGGTTCCTGTGGACCGTTGGAGGCGAATATGACGACCACCTCTGGATCTATCGCAGCTGTATTGGCTATTGCTCTCTTCGGGGCTGCCTTGCAAGGACAGGAAGTTTCGAATCCAGTTCAGTCCGATGACAAGACGGAAGCTACCGTTTCAACAGTCTCGCAATCCTCTCCCGTACCAAACGGCACTTCCGGAGTGCGCATCGTGCGTCTCAGCCAGGTAAATGGCGAAGTGCAGTTGGATCGCAAGACGGATCGGGGATTTGAAGTAGCGTTTGCCAATCTTCCGATTGTGCAGGATCAGCGATTGCAGACACATGAAGGTCTAGCCGAGGTGGAGTTCGAGGACAACACCTCGCTGCGCATTACACCAAATACTTTGATTGAATTCCCAACTCTTCGGCGCAGCGCCACAGGAGCTACGATCACAAGCGTAAAGATTCTGAGCGGGAGTCTATATGTGAGCATGGCGAACACAAAGGGGAATGAGTTTACGGTCGTCACCGGTAATGGCACGGTCACACTGACGCCTTCCAGCCATATTCGCCTCGATGTTGGCACTCCCAAATCGACACTTGCAGTATTCAATGGCAGCGTACAGTTTACGGATACGGTGGGTACAACGACGGTAGGAAAAAAGAAGGCTCTCAGCTTCGATGCGACGAGCCAGGCTCCGCCCGTTGTAGCAAGCAATGGTGAACCTGGACCTTTTGACAATTGGGATAAAAATTCGACTGACTATCACCACAATCTTCGTTCAGTACCCGCGGCCTACGGAGGAGGTTCCTCTCTCTACGGCATCAACGATCTGAACTACTATGGAAGCTTTATGAATGTGGGAGGATGCGGCTCGATGTGGAGGCCGTATCTGGCTAGTGCAGCCTGGGATCCCTTTGCCAACGGCGTGTGGGCCTGGTATCCCGGTGCAGGCTATTCGTGGGTTTCTCCTTATCCTTGGGGTTGGACTCCGTTCCACTCCGGTAGTTGGTCATACTGCTCTGGTGGAGGTTGGGGATGGCGTCCGGGCGGCCAATGGAATGGATTGCAGAATCAACCGATTGCGTTGAATACCACGAAGTGTGCGACGTGTCCGAAACCGCCACGTCCACCGGTTTCCGGTCGTTCCACGCTCGTCGTGGTTGAGACCAAACCTCTTGCTATTTCGCGGCTCAGTTCGCCTGATACTTTTGTTTTTCGCAAAGACTCAGCGGGATTAGGAGTGCCTCGCGAAACATTAGGTAAGTTGAATAAGATTTCGGCGGGAGTGGTTCAGCATGGTTCCGTGTCTACCCCTGTCATATCAAACCCTGTTGTTTCAGGCATGCATACGAATAACGGAAATAATCCGTCGGTAGCCTCGCATACTGTAGGGGTTCAGAACAGATCCATCAATTCCAACAATGCGTCCAATAATGCGTCAGCGCACGCGGGCCAGAACGCTGCGGCTTCTGGTGGCGGATCGCACGTTTCATCAAGCCCGTCATCATATGGCGGATGGTCAGGTGGCGGCGCACGCGCGTCTTCGCCAGCGCCTCAATCCGCCCCATCGGGCGGAGCACCAGCCCCTGCCGCCAGTGGCGCTCACCACTGATCGGATCTGGATTTGTCCGGAGTTTTTTGGCGCGGGCCAGTCGATAGCCACGGAGTAAACGACGCCTTCGTGTAGAGGGGTGGGTACATTGCTAAGGCAAAATATCTAGGCGGAGATTCTGTAACCTCGTCAGTTAGTGGAAATGGGCCGGCCAATTGCGTATGCAGATGTTGCCTTCGCGGCCTTGTCGTTCGTTGACTTCCAGAGGCCGGCGATCGGCGCCAGTCTCTTGCAGTCCGGCCTGCACAAACTCGGCTTTCACTCTCGAATCGAATACCTCAACTAGCTTTTGCTGAAGTAATAGGCCCTGAAATTTATCAATTACTCGCAAGCGGACTTTCGCCGAGTTGTCTCGCGGGCGAGAGTGGTTCTTTGCCGATCTTGTCTTTGGAGATAGAGTCCCGGATGCCAGCGATTATCTGGCGAAAATTCTGAACCGCTACTTGTACTTTCCTGACTTTCCCAAGAGTGCAGATTTTACGGTCCTATTTCTATGTAGTGTCGAGCAACACGCTATGACACTCAGGATTCATTAAAGTGAATATGGGTGGGAGTTAGAGTAGGAACTAAGATGGCTGGAAGCAGCCTATGATTTTTTCATGGTATCCATCAGTTTTCTGCGATGTTCGTTTTTGTCGACCTCATGCACCCATCCGTCTTCGATCATCAGAATACGATCAGCTTCCTGGGCGAGGCGATCATCATGGGTAACCATGATGAAGGCAACGCCGTTCTCACGATTCATCTCACGCATGATATTGAAGACTTCGTCTCCAGATCGGCTATCGAGATTTCCTGTGGGCTCATCCGCCAGCACGATCTTTGGTTGGTTCGCCAGAGCTCGAATGATAGCGCAGCGTTGATTCTGGCCACCGCTCATCGTATCTGGGCGCTTATGAATCTGTCCGGCGAGTCCCACTCGGTCGAGTAGTGCAATGACATGGTCGCGTTCCTCGTCGGTGGCTTCTCCTCTGCGAATTGTAATAGGGGTGAGCGCGTTTTCAAGGCAACTTAGCTCATCCAACAGATAGTGGAATTGAAATACGAAACCAACGACCCGGTTCCGTAGAGCAGCGAGGCCGTCTTCTGAAAGAGTTGCTATGTCCACGCCGTCGATCAGCACGCTGCCCTCCGTTGGCACGTCCAGCGCGCCCAGGATGTTCAGCAAAGTAGATTTGCCACTTCCTGATTGTCCAATGATGGCAATGAACTCCCCGGACCGAATCTCAATGTCGATGCCATGTAAAACAGGCGTAGCTATTTTTCCGAAGTAAGTCTTCTTCAGTCCGCGTGTTTCGACGACGATCTGCTGAGGTTGCCGGTCATTGATTGCTACATTGTTCATCAGTTATCCATGGCGCCTCTTAGCGCATGACATCCACGGGATTCATCTTTGCTGCACGGCGTGCAGGAAACCACGCGGCAATGACAGTTGAAAAAATTGCTGCGACCACTGCTCCGATGATATAGACGGGCAAAATCGCTACGGGGAATAACTGGTCCGGCGTATGCCCGGGACGGGCCGTAGGCTGCAGAGGCAGGCCGATCAGGTAGACGATTGCCGTTCCTATAATGGCTCCACTTATGCTTCCAGCAATTGCAATCGCTAGTCCTTCGAGACTGAATACCCTTAGGATCTGACTGCGTGTGGCACCTATGCTTTTCAGAATTCCAATCTGCTTGGACTTTTGCAGAACCGACACAATCAACACAGATGCGATAGCAAAGGAGGATGCGATCAGGCTGAATCCGGAGATAAGGTAGGCGGAAGCTGCCTGCATCGTCAGAGACGAAACAAAACTCGGAAACTCGCGAGACCAGGAGCGGGCTTGATAGGGCACCAGACTTTCGATACGATCGGCGACTTCATCAGACTTGAAAAGGTCAAAGACCTTCACCAGGATGACATTGACCGAGTTACCGACTCCGAAAAGACTCTGGCCTGTACGCAAAGTTACAAAAGCGCCGCCTCGTCCTCGTCCGCCGCTGTAGATGCCGGCGATAGTTAATGGTTCGGAGTTGCCCGTGCTGGAAGTGACACGGATACGATCGCCTACCGAAACAGTTAGGTCTTTTGCCAATTCGTAGTCAATTACTACCTCGTCGCTTGCGAGGCTTATATATCTGCCTGCGATAAGATTCTTCGTTACAGGAGAGACTTCGTCCTGCTGGGCCGGGTCTGCACCCGTGATGCTCACTCCAATTGGGTTGCCGCCTCTTGAAGCGAAACCCTGATTCTGAACGGCGGGAAGTGCAATGCGAACATTGGGTAGTTTACGGACAACATCAACAACGTGTTGCCAGTCGTCGATGTTCTTCAACTGAGGCGCTTGTTTTTCGATTCTGCTGCCGCTCATAGCAGAGCCTAATTCCTGTAGCTCGGAGAGTGGAACGGGTTCCAAGTCCTTCACCTTAATGGTTACATGAGGGATGGATTCGGTCAGGGTCTCTGTAAGCTTCTTCCGCATTCCGAAGATAAGTGCGGTCAGAAAAATGATAACGATCACTCCTGCGGCAACAGCGCCAACCGTCAGGATGGTTTGGCCGCCGCCTGTTAGTAGATGACGCAATGCGAGTCTCGCCTCAAATCGCCATTTGAGAGGAACAAACGAAAGTGAACTCATTACCGTCGCCTTTGCACTCGGACTGCATCGCCAGCAGAGATGCCGGATGGGTTCACGATTACTTCGTCGACACTGGTGAGGCCAGCGGAGATGGGAATGCCTTGTTCTATAGCTGGTCGAGTGAGAACTACTTTTTCGAGCGCATGGCCATCCTGCAGTACAAGGACGACGGAGCGGCTGCCCTGGCGAAGAACCGAAGTGGATGGAACAACCAGCCTGTCGACTTTCTCATTTGTAATCAGATTTACATTGATGGTTTGTCCGGGCCGCAGCCAGTCCGGAGGATTCTCGGGCATGATCTTGACTGTGACGATGCCACGAGCCTGATCCACTGCAGCACCGATGTCGGTTAGACGTCCTTTAAAGCTCTTGCTTCCGAAGGTCGATGAGCTGAGGATAGCGCTTTGACCTATGGCCAGGTCAGCAAGATTATTTTCGTCAAGATCAACACGAATCTCCAGGCTGTCGCTGACCAGGTCTACAACGCCCGTGGCGCCCACAGTTTGTCCCAGCTCTGCGTTGATCGCGGTCACTACCCCGGCAAATGGTGCCCTGACCGTCGCCTCCTTAGTCTGGTGTTCAGCAACCTGGAGGGCCTGTTCTGCTTCAGCTAGTTGTCCGCGTGCAACCTGTACGTCTTCGACGAGGGGGGTGTTCTTAAGAGTTTCCAGTCTTGCTTCGCGAACTTTAACCGTTGCCTTTGCAGTATGAGTGCGTGCTTCAAGGCTTCGGAGGTTTGCATCCACCGTATCGAATTCGCTTCTGGCGATCAGGCCTTGACCTACCAATTGTTGGCTGCGTGAGAACTCCTTCTTGGCAAGTTGCAGATCGGCATTTGCCTGGGCAAGTTGCGCTTGAGCTTCCGTCACTTGATGAAGCGCCTCGTCAAGCTCGGAACGCAAGGGTGGTTTTGAAACCTGTGCCAGACGAGCCCGAGCTGTTTGCACGGCAGTCTGGGCCTGCACTTTTTGCTGTTGGGTAATGATGTTTCTGAGGGTTGCCAGTGGTTGGCCCGTTTTTACACGGTCACCCTCCCTCACGAACAGATGTTCTACTGTTCCCGAAAATTGGGCACCGATGGCACTTTCTTTGATGCCGCCAACCCTGGCGCTGCTAGCAATGGTTTCTGTAAGTGAAACTGGTGCTGGATGCGCGATTGTGACCAGCTTTGGGCGGTGAAGGAACCACATGATCGCTACGATCACCGCTGCCAGGACGAACCCGGTTACCAGCCAGATAATCCATTTTTTTCTTTTTTCAGGGTGTGCCAAATGGATATCCCCAACAGAACACCGCGAGATGTCCTGCCCCACACTTTATATGATTGCTGCAAAAGCCAAAAGATCAAGTCGCAGGATTGACTGTTAGCTTACGGCCTTTCGCAGCCATCATGAGACGAGTCATGCCTGTAACAAGCATGCTGATACCTACTAGTGTTCCCAAGGCCCAGAGGGAACTGGAGGGCCAATGTTTCCAGATCATCACACCGAGAATCAGAGTTACGATCCCATGCAGAAGCAACCATTCTGAACCATGACTTTTATGAGACATGACGAAGGTGCCGATGTCCACAATGCCTTCTACAAAGAAAAATATCGCGAGGAGCAAGGTTAGACTGGCAAGGCCTAATAGAGGATGCACCAGTAGGTAAAGCCCGGCTGCGATGTATAGGACAGCGATCAAGATCTTCCATATTGTACGCCCAAGGCCTTTGGACTTGAAGGCGTAGACGAGTTGGGCTATCCCATCGATAAGGATCAACCACGAGATCACTCTGGCGACTCCGATTGACGCAATCATCGGCAAACTGATTGCCAGTATCCCAAGGACTATCAGCAGTATCGCAAACAGTATTGATGACCTAAAAGTCTGTCGAGGGGTTGCGTCAATCGAGGTATCCATCTTCGTATTCTCCTGCAAGGTATTTCTATTGGGACGCAGTTTTAGGGGCGCGGCAAAGAAGCTGGCTGCTGCAAACGGAACTCGAGCAACGTTCCACTAGGAATATTGATCTGTTCTCCCCTGCTAATCAGTGAACTCGCGCCGCCTCCAATACCACCGATCGCTGCTCCACGGCCGGCATTTCCAGAGATTGCACCGATAGCGGCGCCAAGTCCAGCTCCACCGAGGCCACGCCTCGCGGTTGAGCCGAGGGCATTGCTGCCCTGAACGCTATAGTCGCTGCTGAGGACCGGAAAGGCTGTGCCATTCACCATGATGTCACTCAGTTGCAACTGCAGTTCCGATCTTCCGGCCACACGTCCAGCGCTTGATGATTGAACGATTCGGCCATGAACCATCGCTCCATCCGGGGCAACAGTCATGTTTTGAACGACCAGATTTCCCTGGAGACGTGCGGTAAACAATGTGCCCGCGCGACTTCTGCCAGCATCTATCGAATCCACCATTCGTACGAGGAGCCGTGTCCCAGCTGGAACCGCTACCATCCGTTGTTGAGCCCATGCCGTTGTTATCACAGCGCACAAAAATAATAGAAGTGTGGCTGCAGGTTTTTTGCTGAATTTCAATAGCTTTTTCATCTCTAGATCCTTCCTGCCCTACCGTGGCTGTGGGTTGATCCCCATAACTATTGATTTGCTGGCAGCTGTGACGATATTTGAAGATCGTGGATATGTTGCATCTGGCTGTCGACCTCGAAGAACTTTGCGGCAGTTGATGCAGACAAGGCTTTCTTCATCGTGCCGAAATACTTCTTCTTCAATTCGGCGCGCTGTTCTTCCAGCTCGAAAGACTTGCTTAGCAGCTCATCAGCCTTACTATCGGAGATATTCTGATAGGCCGAGACGTATTCGTTAGTCAGTTGAGCTTCGGTGGCATCAAGCTTCGCTTGTTCTTTTACATAATCTCGATAGATTGGCCAAAACTTTTGGGCATCACTATCGCTCAGTTGCATGATCTCCTTCACGATTGCTTCTCTTTTCGAGCTAACGTCGACTCTGAGAAGTTTTTCGTATGCCTGAATATTGAGTTCCTTATCATTAGTCGGTTTGGCGTCTTTGGCAAACGCAGATTGTGTGGTCAAAAACGGTAAAGCGATGATGCAGGCTAGTAGCATTCCCTTGATTGCCTTCATGTCGTACCACCTTTCACAAAGTTGTTAAGGCATGTGTGGTGCAATGAAAGAAACATAATTGCTCTTACAATCTTCTATTCGAAGAACCGCAAGAACACCATGTCACTGTTCATCTTTCCCCCGCTGCCGGTACCCATCCGCTATCGGCGGATAGTAACTCCACGCCCGCTAATTCAGTACTGATAGAAAACGATCGCAAACCGGCCCTTCGATCTGGCCGTGCCCCGAATTCCAGGAGATATTGGTTATCAAGATTATTTTGGAGACGATCCAGGAATGGTCTGAAACTAACCGGTGCGCGGAGCCCAAGGAAGAAGGCCTCGCCACCAGTCTGGTCCGCCAACCGGGCAATAGCATTCTGCCCGTTGGTCGCTTCCCAGAAGTTCCGCTGCAGATGCCCAACACCTGGCGTGTATAACCCGTAGATGATGGTTCCCGTACGTTGTGCAACGGTGGCTGTGGAAGTTGCGTCCGGGATTGTGTTGAGACCGGGAGAGCGTGTTGTGCGCCTGGCACGATCGATCCCATCTGTTACTAGAACCAGTGCGCGGCGGTTCGCGTGTTGCGGCCAGCGATTCATCAGGTTCGATGCAGAGAGATAAGGACTGCCAAACGCACCGGCGTTGCGCAAAGGCAAGCGCAAGGCGTTGGCTGCCAGAGCATGATCCGTTGTGAAGTTCTGTGCGATTTGAGTCGTGGCATTCCGCATATAACCTACGCCGATGGACGTAGAGGGTGGCTGAGCATTAATGAAGGCTCGCAGATCGTTGAGTTGGGATCCCAGACTTGAATCGGAAGCGTCATCGATCAGGATAAACAGATCGAGCCCCGCTGCAGCTCCACGAGCCGGTTCCCATTTAGTTACCCGCAAGGTATCTCTGCGCTGCCTCACGACCACATCATTTCGACTTACATCGGATACCCTTCCGTCGCTCAGGCCCGATGCGGTTACAGTCATTCGCACAGTGACTGTCGGTCCAGCCGATTCATCTTGTGCCCGTGCCGTAGTAATACCGGCAAATACAAATATCAAAAGAAAAAAAGTGAGAGCTTCACGCCTGGCACGATACTGTTTCATCCGATTCTCCTTCATCTGGTCCTCCGCAGCGCGCCCAACGTCGCTGAACGGGACTAACATAGGCCGGTTGCATAGAGTGGCCATCGAGGAAGACCTCCCGCCGAGGCTTCGTGTCGGGCTGAGTTGAAGCCGCGCTAACTATAAAAAGCTTTGCTCGGTGTGGCAATTGGACCTTGGTCCAATTGAGGATCAAGCGCAGATAAAAAGCTCGTGCGTTACTGCCAACGGTAGTTCCACTCTGAAAACGGACCCTCCTTCAGGACGGTTATCGAAGCTAATGCGGCCTCCTAGGGAGTCGAGGATGGAGCGGCAGATCGACAGACCCATGCCAAGCCCTTCACTTTTCGTAGTGAAGAACGGCATAAACAATTTCATCTTGTCCTTTTCGGCGATGCCCGAGCCGTTGTCTTCGACAAGAATGATTCCATAGTTTATGTCTGTGCCAACACACGTCGTCACGGTAAGAACTCTTCCGTCGGCCGGGAGATCCCCCATAGCGTCCATACCATTGTTGATGAGATTCAAAATGACCTGCTGCAAGGGGATCTCATCACCCAGCACTTTTGGCACTCCAAGTGAAAGCATCAATCGGAGTTCGACACCGCGTAACATGGCGTCCTTTCTCACCAACCTGCTCACTCTAGTCGCAATTTCATTGAGATCTACTTCGTGACGAGCAATCGTTTCTTTCTTGAACATTGCGCGCATATTTTCCAAGACTGCTCGAGCACGTTTATCATCTTCGCGGATGTCGATCAGAGCGGCTCGTATCTCTTCCATATCTGGTGAAGGTCTGGAAGCGAGACGTTCGGCGGCCTGTGCGTTACCGAGAATCGCTGTTAACGGTTGGGCTAATTCGTGTGCGAGTGAAGCGGCCATGTGTCCCATCGACGCCACACGGTTCAGGTGAGAGATTTCTTTTATCGCTATCTGACGTTCCAAAAGCTGTTGGGCTCGTGTTCTTCGTTTGATGAGCCAGATCAAGAGAAATACAAGGGCAGTCTCAGCAACGAGAAAAGTGAGCACAGCAATCACTTTGTATTTGTATTTTTCCCAATCCGTCGGCTCACGAAACAGAATCGTAGATTCCGGAGGGATCTTCGACTTCAATATGTCCCATCGCTGTAATTGCCGCCAGTCGAAGATGTAGCCGTTGGTGCCCATGATGGCAGGGATGTCCTGCGGTTTTTCGCCGCTGAGAATCCTGGATGCTATTTTTCCGGCCTCTCGACCCTGTCCTGCAAAACTACTCAGGTAGCCGCCAATTGTTCCATGGCCCATAAGTGTGTCGAATAGGACAAAGACTGGTGCATTAGACACACTGGTTAGCATCTCGAGTGACGTGGTCCGGGGAAAATATGTTCCCGCGGAATCTCTCTCGAGTGTGGTGTACAAGACGATTGTGTCGCTCGGCAATTGTTTCAATCGGTCAAGGAGCGCGGGCATTGCCAAGTCTGTGAGATACGTTATTTCGAATCGATGTTCATAGCTGGTCAGACTCTTTCTGACAGTGGCTTCAAGTTCTCTGTCGTACAATCCGGTGCCGCCCACCACGACGACGTGCTTTGTACCAGGAAGCAGCCGTAGAGCAGCATCGACAGTCCTTGCCGGTTCCCAGACTAACCAAACACCAGTGAAGTGAGAGTCAAATTGAGGATTTCCTGTCTGTTCCTTTGTCGCTCCACAGAAGACGACCGGAATGTCTTTGAAGTAAGTTTCGTGCGATTCGACCATGAACTGAATCGGCGATGGTCCGGCAGCAATGATGAGGTCGAGTTTTCGATCGCGATACTTGCGGATATATGTTTCACGAATCTGTTGTTGTGACACCTCATCTGGAAACAGACCAGTCTCCATGGACTCCGTGTAGAGCTCAACCAGGTAAGGCGATTTTTCATCCAGAGTGGCGCGGAGTTGCGGATCAATGAGGCGGAAGGAGAGTGCCGAAGGCCCCGTTTCATAGATAATCAGAATTCTTCGGACTTGATGTGCAAAAGGTGCCGCACTTAGTTGGAGTGGAAGAGAACATGTCAGTAGGGCGAATACAAACGCAGTTTGCAGTCGGCGAGCGTACAAATTTGAGCAGATGCACGAAAAGAAATGCCTATTGATGCAAGAACGAACGGACGAAGTTCGATTATCCAGACTGCCGGCCAATGTTGCACCTCCGACATGCGTGTAATTCGATTCCAGACCCGGAAAATGGCCATCGAATACAGCAAAATAACAGGAGATGATGCCAACAATCTTGTGTAACCTATCGCAGGATTACATTCGTGGAGATTCTATCACTTACATCTAATAGTCAATACAAGTGGGGGCTAAGACCTGGTAGTTTACCAGCCTGATCCGCACTATTTCCAAGGTAGTTTAAAGGCGGAAGATGACCGCCGACCCGTAAGCGTTCAATGAGCCGGACGACATCTGTAACCGACTGCGCGCCCAATTTCTGCATAACGCGACCGCGTTGGACCTTAATCGTTTTCTCTGCAGTACCGAATTCACCACCGATTTGTTTATTGAGCATTCCTTGCGCTACGCGTACGCATACCTCTCGCTCTCTTGGAGTTAAGGTTTCGAAAATGGCTCGATCTCTATGGAGTGCGTCGCGATTACTGCAAGCTTGTCGCGATCTGGAAAGCGCTGCATCAACGGCGGCGAGGAGTTGGTGCTCATCGAAAGGCTTTGTTAGAAAATCGACAGCTCCTGCTTTCATAGCACGAACAGAATCTGGAATATCGGCGTGACCACTGATAAAAACGATGGACAGGCTTTCGTGACCGCGTGTCAACATCTCCTGTAAGTCAAGCCCACTCATCTCCGGCATTTGAAGGTCTAGGACAACGCACGAAGGACGGGCATCGAGTTGTTGGCTGAGAAACTCTCTGGCAGAAGGATAGGTTCGGACTCGTTGATCATGTGAGCGAAGAAGTCGAGCGACTGCACAGCGCACACTCAAATCGTCGTCGATAACGTGAACGGTACATTGCGTCATAGACCGCGGCTCCATAATATTCGCCGGTCGGCGTCCCGCAAGGGTTGAAGGGGCCCAGTTACGACTGCTTACGCAGTCTAGCACTGGGATTGCCATGTGAGCAGCTTAATGATCAATGAAATTAATTGATTTTCATCTACCGGCTTCCTTAGGCAGAGACTATCGCCCATGCGCCGATTCCAATCGGCGAAATCGGACTCTGTATGAGCAGTGAGAAAAAGATGGGGAATTTGTGAGCCAACTTCAATCAGATGATCCCGCAGATCGAAGCCATTCATTTCAGGGAGCTCAATGTCGAGAATCAGGCAATGTACACCTAATAAATAGGGGTCAGCTAACGCGGCTTCAGCAGATTCATATGTGACACACTCGGACCCTCGAGACCGAAGTAAACGGCTCATAGCTTTACGTATAGAAAGGTCATCATCGACCAATCCAATGCGCGTCGCAGTTGGAAGACAATCGATCATCGATTGCATGCAGCCTTAATTAGGACTATGAATATATGGTCGTGGCTTGAATGCGCAATTGGGCCTTCTACTTATAGTGGGTTTAAGGGAGCTGATTTGCCATCGACAATTGGACTAAGGTCCAATTGCAGCTCTTTAATGGGGTTGTTATAGTCCGTTTCGCCTCACAGTGTGAGAACTCACGATCAGCTTGTCGCGAGTAAGAAATGAGATTTCCGAGTTCGATTTAGCCACTACGGATGACAACGTCGTGTCGGCGCTGTCAGCGGAAAGGCGGCGAAGTGACGCGATGAAGTTTGCTTGGCGGATCGAACGTTTCTTGTTGATTGCAGGCTCAGCCTTACTGCTTGTATGTGTTGTTGCGCGCGTTGATGGACTAGTGATGTCTCGGGCTGCGGTCTGGAGTTTTGAGGCACACCAATCGGAATCATCAACCGCAGATTCTGCCGGAAGTAAACCAAATGGCTCTTCGCTCGATTTCAGTCTCTGGTCGGAGAAACGGGTTAACGCCTACAAAGCGGCATTGGGTATGAAAATGGAAGCGCCGCTAGCGATTCTTGCGATTCCCAAGATAGGAGTTGAAGTGCCGGTATTCGATGGAACGGACGAACTCATTCTCAATCGCGGGGCGGGCAGAATTTTAGGAACTGCGAGACCAGGGCAGCCAGGAAATATGGGCATTGCGGCGCACCGTGATGGTTTCTTTCGAGGCTTGAAGGATATTAAGGTAGGTGACCGCATCGAACTACGGGCGGAAAGCTCTGAATTCCTTTACACAGTTGACGATATCGAGATCGTGCAACCTACCGACGTATCTGTGTTGAAGAATCGCTCAAGTTCTTCAGTCACACTGGTGACATGTTATCCATTCTATTTTGTCGGCGATGCACCACAACGCTACATAGTCCATGCATCGATTGTAGATCCCGACAAAGCTGCCGTGTCTGAATTCAATCCTGTAGTCAGGAAAGCTGAAAAGGAGCATACACAATGAACTTAAAAAGCAGCTGGGCACAAATTGGGCCGGTGCTGGCGGTGGGGGCTATTTACCTGGTCTTCGCCCTGAGCATCAGCGCGCAGGTACAAACAACAACCGATACAGAACATGGTCAGGCAACGAAGGATGTAACGGTTGAACGCGGCGAAGTGGTTATGGTCGACGGCAACGATCTAATCGTGAAGAGGGACGACGGTCAGATTTTGCACTTTCCTAGCGTCCCGGAAAGCGCTCGGGTCACCGTGGATGGACAGCAACTTAGTGTTCATGACTTGAAGCCCGGTATGAAATTGCAGCGCACGATCACAACGACCACAACTCCGAAAATGATTACAACGACCGAATCTGTCACGGGCACCGTCTGGCACGTAACTCCGCCAACCAGTGTGATTCTCACACTGCAAGATGGCACCAACCAACAGTTCAGAATTCCCAGGGGACAGAAGTTCATGATAAACGGGCGTGAGACGGATGCTCGGGACTTGCGGAGAGGGATGACGGTTACAGCTACTAGGGTCGTCGAGGAACCAATAACGGTAGTGGATCAGCAGAGGAAAGTTACCGGCTCCATGCCGCCGCCTCCGCCGGCTCCGCCTGCAAACACGCCGATCCTGATCGTGGTGTCACGGCCAACGCCGGCACCGGCTGAAACAGCTGCGGAGCCTGCCCCTGAAAAGCTGCCTAAAACCGGATCGATTGTTCCCTCTATCGGGCTTTTGGGAATCCTGCTCCTTGGTGCGTCGTTCGGCCTGACGATGGTCAGGAAATCGCGCTCTGTAGTCTAGTGAGGCGTGTGGCCCGCCGTATGGTGGGCCACACTTCTTTTACGGACTACATAAATATACATCTCTGTTTTCCCTGATAGTCTCAGAGATATTTAACGTGTTGACCCAGTATTCATGCTGAGAGGATATGCCGTTGAAACTCACGCAACATCCTTTATTGGTGTTCGCGGCACTCTTAGCTATGCTTTGCCGGACGGGTCAAGCACAAGACTATGATTTAGCTGCCCTGGGTGCGGCGGCCCCACCTATTTTAGCCAGCGGCGGTCCGGCCACGCTGTTTCAAAATGTCCGCATCTTTGATGGCAAAAGTAGTGTGCTTTCGGCTCCCTCCAATGTTCTGGTTAGAAACCACGTCATTGAGCGCGTATCTATAAATCCAATTACCCCCGACGCGAATGTCAGTGTTATTGCAGGGAATGGACACGTGCTGATGCCAGGTCTGATCGATGCGCAATGGCATGCGTTTATGGCGGGGACGCCGCAAATGGTCCTCATGACCGCGAGTTCAGATTATCTTGTTCTACTGGCCGCGAGACAGGCTGAGACGACACTGATGCAGGGTTCACGACAGTGCGCGACCTGGGCGGACCTGTATTCGGACTCAAGCGTGCCATTGACGAAGGTGTGATGGTTGGTCCACGAATCTATCCTTCGGGTGCTATGATCTCGCAAACCTCTGGACATGGCGATTTTCGGCCCTCTTTCGAGCTTCCGCGCCTGCTTGGTGGCCCGTTGAGCCATTCCGAAGCTGAAGGCATAGCAGCCATCGCTGACAGCCCCGATGAGGTTCGACTGCGAGCGCGAGAACAGTTGCGACAGGGGGCCAGTCAGATCAAGCTGATGGCAGGTGGCGGAGTCAACTCAGCGAACAATCCAATCCAATCCGTTCAGTTTACGGAGCCAGAGATTCGTGCCGCCGTAGAAGCCGCCGAAAATTGGGGTACCTATGTGACCGTCCATGCCTATACACCGCGTGCGATTCGCCAAGCGATCGCAGCAGGTGTTGATGGCACTTTCAGGGTTTATCAACCCTTACCCTGCAAAGCTTGGCGTTGTGGAAGAGGGAGCGTACGCAGACCTCTTGCTGGTCGATGGCGATCCATTAGAGAATCTCAAGCTTATCGAAGACCCTGGCAAAAACTTTCTCGTCATCATGAAGGATGGCACGATCTACAAAAATACATTGCCTAAATGAGCCTTTGCCCATCAGCGCTCGATTTCTGATACAAAACGGTGGATCGTTTACCAGCAGCAACAAATGCAGTCGATAATAATGCTGAGATAAGTTCTCGATCATGAACGCGTCCGAGCCATTATGAAGGAAGAGCCTGTTGTTACAGCGGCTGCGGAGATCGATCATAGAGCCTCCTGGTTAGCAATGACGATTATTGGCCTGGGGCAGGCGTTGATGACATTCAATGTCAGCGCACTACCAGTTTGTATGAACGGCATCGTCACAAGCTTCCATGTGGCACCTACAACTGTGGGTACAGTGATTGTCGTGCACTCACTGTGCGTCGCGGCCTTCGTGATGTTGGGCGCCAAGCTTGGGCAGATATTCGGATCGAGAAACGTGTTCCAAGCGACGTGCGCCGTGTTTGCTGTAGCTATGGCAACGATGACCCTTGCTCCCAACATATTCGTCGTAGTTGCGTCGCAGGCAATCGCAGGATTGGCAGCCTCTGCTGCAGTACCAACATTAGTGGTACTGATCGCCAATAACTACAAGGGACAGCAGCAAGTCCAGGCACTGGGTCTGTTAGGCGGCGTCCAGGCGCTTGCGGGAATGCTGGCGTTCTTCGTAGCTGGAACATTGGAAACGCTGGCAAGCTGGCGCTTCACTTTTGCGATCCTCATTCCATGGTCGCTTGCTGTAGTATTCCTCAGCCACTACTTGGATCCAGTAGACAAAGTTCCCGAGATCAAAATCGATGGCCTGGGTGCTGCGTTGGCTGCGTCTGCCATCATTCTCATCAGTCTTGGTTTCAATAATTTCAATAGCTGGGGTGTCCTTCTTGCGAGGCCCGCTGCCTTGTTTAATTTCGGTGGCCTATCGCCTGCGCCGGTGATGATTGTGCTGGGTCTGGTGCTGCTGCAAAGTTTTTTTGCGTGGACAGATCGCCGCGCAACGAGTGGCAAGACGCCTCTCCTCGCACTGGAAGTGATTGAGAGTACGCAGAAGCGGGTGGCGGTGCTGTCGATGCTGATTATAGTCATGCTGGGAAAAGCTCTGACTTTCCTGATGCCACTCTACATTGAGATCATTCAAGGCAGGTCGAGCTTCCAGACTGCGATCTACCTTATTCCTTACCAGCTCGCGCTTTTCGCTGCCGCGGTGCTAGTCGTGCGTTTATACAGCATACTGTCGCCACGGCAGATCGCGCGTTACGCATTCGTCATCGTTGCCATTGGGTTTCTAGGGTTGGGTATAAAGTTTCAGAACGAATGGAGCAACATGCTGGTCATCCTATTTCTTGTCGTGATCGGCATCGGTCAGGGCGCGCTGGTGACGCTTCTTTTCAATGTGCTGGTAACTGCCTTGCCAAAGCAATTCGCCGGCGACGTAGGGTCCCTGCGGGGCACTACCAGCAATCTCGCCGGGGCAGTAGGCACCGCCATTGCAGGGGCGCTTATGGTTGGGATTTTGAGCCTTAACCTCGAGCGGAGCCTGATAGACCATCCGATCCTTCCTCCTGCGTTAATCAAAAAGGTGGACCTCAACAACGTGACCTTCATCAGCAACGCTCACCTTATAGATGCGCTGGCTAACACCACGGCGACACCCGAACAGGTCAAAGAAGCGGTGCGCGTTAATGCGGATGCGCGACTGCAGGCGCTGCGACTGTCACTTTTCTTTTTGGCGGGCATGGCATTACTTGTGATAATTCCAGCCGGAGGTCTGCCAAACTATGTCCCCGGTAATGTTCCCAATGGGCATTCTGAGGCCACGCCGGCTTCTGGCAATCAATGATTCGCCTAGGCGAGGGGGTAGATAGATTGCTCCCTAGTATCCCCTAGCTGCCACCTTTAGCTTACCGTTTTTTGCCGCTGCTGCTAGTGTGTCGTAATCTCGCTCCGTTTGTTCAGCATAGACACCGGCAAAGTGAACTATGGCCTCGACAAATTCGTCAGACTTGCCGATGTAGCCACTGATCATTGCAGGATCGCCGGATTTGGCATGCGCTAACGCGAGTCCCCAACCACATAGCCTGCAATACTCGACGAAACCCGTGGGTCGAATAACGCCAGGTTCGAGATTGACACCACCTTTCATGTCGCGGAGTTGCCTGACGTAGAAATGTGTGTCATCAAGTTCACCCCAGCCTAGAAAGATGTCTGACGAACCTTGGATTAGCCGCTGTCCATTCACCACACGTTGACCTTCGTTACTATTTGAGACTGAGGACGGCAGATACGGAGCGAGCACCGAAGGTTGAGCCTCCTTAATCTGCAGGAAAAGAGGATCGTCGAAATCTTCACCTTGTAACATCACTACCCAACAACCCGTGCCAACACTTCCGACGCCTACTACTTTTCGTACTACGTCCACGATTCGGTAATTCGATAACAATAATTGTCGCTCAGGTGACAATGAATCCAGGTATGCCTTCAAAAAATGTCCCAATGCCTCCTTGATAGATCGTCCAGTGAAGGTTCGCCGTTCGCGCACGATGAAGGGTCGGTTCTCGATAATTCGATGTCGATCATCGACAAGATCCGTCATCTTTTCGAGTACTTGAAGATGTGTGCGGGTGCGCGCTTTGTCAAGAATGGTATTTGCCCGGTCGTGCCACTCAGGAGAAAGTGACTCCAGAACTTTATCGCTGTCGATGGTGTCGTACCACGTTTCGAGATAGCCCATATGAGCGTAGCTGCGCAGATGCTGTTGGTAACTAGACACAACAGCCCAGGCAGCATCCTGGCAATGCGTCCTATTACCGTCCAGATGGCTGGAGGCAACGTAGGCGCTAGCTGCCAGACGCTTTACATCCCATTCCCATGGACCACGCATCGTTTCGTCGAAGTCGTTGATAGCGAATATCAATTGGCGCTCGACTGAACCAAAGACACCAAAGTTCGATACATGCATGTCCCCGCATGCCTGAACAGTAAATCCTGTCGTTGGATTGGTAGCCAGGTCAGCCGCCATCACAGCAGCTGATCCGCGAAGAAACGCAAATGGAGAGACCAACATTCTCGCATGTCGGATGGGTACCAATTGTGGGAGCCTTGTACGTGCCTGAGCGAGAAGGATAGATAACGGATCGGCGGTATCCGTTCGCTTGAAATTGCCATGGCTCAAGCGGGAGACTCTGTCGCGTACCGCCTTCCCTGTTGCCATGCGGGAACGCATCGATTCATGATGCTCCAAAAACGTGTTGACGAGGGTACCGGCAAGTTTGCTATGTGATGATCTCGATCCGACACGCGCTTTTCCTTTGGAGATATCAGCCGGCATAATAAATCTCCCGTGCAGATAAAAACGTCAACATGCGCTGAGAGTTAGCGCGTGTGCAACAAGATCAGAGACTGGCAATCCGTTCTCAATCGATTCGCATGGTCGCTCGATTTTAGACCAGTGTTGTTCCGGCAATGTCCTCTAGCACTTTCAGCGGAGAGGTTTCAGGAGCCACTAATGCCTCGGGTTTTACCAGTAATGTTTGCTCCAGCGCATATTGGCCTGCCAATACCGCGTGCGGAACCGTATCGGTGTAAACCATCCAACTCGATCCGGAGGGAAATTGCCAAGGATACTTCGTGCACTCAGCCTGAAAGCGCGCATTCTCTTTGAGGAAGTTATGAAATCGCATCATAAAGTCGTCATACGGCGATCGCTTGATTGAAGGAAACGCAGCTCCTAGTCCTATCGCGCGCCCAAGTTCCTTTGCTGCATGATTCAACGCGCTGTCGGGTGAAGGAGCGATCTCGGCAGGCGCAAACTGTTTCACGACTGTAGCGAAGGGGTCGCCGACCACCCAGTCCCGCGTGCGGCTGGGATGAATGTTGTTGAAGAATCGCAAAATACGTGCACCATGCGTTGGCCTTGTAGGAAAGGCATCGGTATGCAGAAGATCGTTCCGCTTCCGCAAGGGCAGGTCGCGGCCCTGTTCCTCCTGCGGACGAAAGCTCGCGAAGTCCAGCTCCCATTTCGCTTGATACGGCGACAGAAAACCGGTGAGAAACGTAACCACATTCTTTGAATACTGCCGCATGATCGACTGCAGCCGTGCCTCGGCTGTAGGGTTGGTAGTTTTCGAATCCAAACCGCTCAACCTGTCAATCCTTGGTTTATATGCGATGTTCTTGTGTAGGGAACTATCCGTCTGTTGCTGACCAAGCAGGAATGCCAGATCCTCCTGTCGAATCTGAACTGGTGTTTCTGGAAAATAAAGAATGTCGCCAGCTTCCAGTTGCTCACACCAAGCCCGCGCCTGAGCATCCGATATCGTTCCGCTCAGCGATCTCCGGGAAATTGTCACTAAACCCATGACTTATACCTCCCGAAAATCTTATATCAACCTAGAGATCCAGTAATGCTATTCCACAAAGAGCGTCGCCAGCTGCGGCTACGAGTGAATCGTGTCTTCTGAGCCAATGTTGCAGTGAATGCTGGGATGTCCATTGCTACTGACGCCAAAGTGAATCTCAGCAGCAATGGACATCCCGTGGTTTTGCTAGTAGTCGACAGCGTCCCGGATGATCGGGCAGGTCATGCAATGACCGCCTCCGCGGCCCCGGCCCAGCTCTGCACCGACGATCGTGATCACCTCAATGCCTTCCTTGCGCAGCAGTGTGTTCGTGTACACATTACGATCGTAGGCGTAGACGACGCCCGGCGATGCGCACACGAGGTTGGCACCGCTGTCCCACTGCGTGCGCTCGCGCTGATATGCATTGCCTCCGGTCTCAACGACGCGAAGTTTTTTGAGCCCTAGAGATTCGGCGACTGTCTGGACGAACGACCCTTTATCTTTGGTCAGCTCAAGGCCGCCAGACTTGCTGCTGGGACGGTACGAGAAGGCCTCGATCTTGTTCACAATATCCGGATAGAGCAAGACGCAGTCGCGGTCTGCGAAGGTGAATACCGTATCGAGGTGCATGGCCGCACGCAGCTTCGGCATCGCGGCTACGATGACCCGTTCCGCTGCGCCTTTCGCGAACAGTGCAGCGGCGACCTGACTGATCGCCTGACGCGATGTGCGTTCGCTCATGCCGATCAGCACATTGCCCTTGCCGATGGGCATCACATCGCCGCCTTCAAACGTCGCCATTCCGTGATCCTTCGTCGGATCGCCCCACCAGACATTCACCTTGCCGGCGAAGTCAGGATGGAACTTGTAGATCGCAGTCGTCAGGATTGGTTCTTCGTGACGCGCCGGCCAATATAGCGAATTGAGCGTAACGCCACCGTAAATCCAGCAACTTGTGTCACGCGTGTACAGCGTGTTTGGCAGCGGGGGCAATAGATACTCGGTGACGCCGGCTGCGTCCTTGACCAGCTTGAGCATTTCGCCGCCATGCGTCTCCGGAAAATCTTCGGTCGACAAACCGCCGAGCAACGTTTCGGCGAGCTTGCGGGAATCAAGTCCTTCGAGGTAGCTGCGAATCTCGTCCACTAGCCCCAGACCCACCTGGTCGGCTATGACCTGATTGTCGAGGATCCATTTTTTGGCCTCGGGAACAGCGACCGTTTCAGCCAACAGATTGTGCATCTCCACCACATCGACACCACGATCGCGCATCTTGTTGATGAAGTCGAAGTGGTCGCGTTTGGCGTTATCGACCCATAGCACGTCATCGAAGAGAAGATCATCGCAGTTGGACGGGGTAAGGCGGGTGTGAGCCAAGCCTGGCGCACAGACCAGCACCTTATGCAACTTACCTACTTCTGAGTGCACGCCGAACTTTACTTCGTTTGCCTTTGTCATGATTTACCCCTATTTAGAGTTGAATAACACCACTTGCGAGCCCGTAGACTCCTACCAAGGCGCCGATAATAGCAATAGTGAAGATGGCCCAGTCCCCCGGTTTGAATACCGCGGTGTTCTGCTCGCGGCGCGCCCAGATGTAGAGCAGCGTCCCGGGCGCGTAAAGGATCGCAGAGAGCAAGATAAACTTCAGGCCGCCGGCGTAGATCATGAAAGCCGTATAGACCACAGCAACGAAAGCAATGATCAAATCGCGCTGGCGCCCCTCCGGGTGCGTATCGTAGGATTCGCCGCGCTTCGAGATTTTGAACCCGTAAGCGGCTACGAACAGGTAGGGGATGAGCGACATCGCACTAGTTAGATTCAGCATCAACGAGAACGCGTCTCGGGAGAAGTACGTGCTGATGACAATAAGCTGGACGACGATGTTGGTCAGCCAGAGAGCCGCCGCGGGGACACGGTTCGGGTTCTCGGTGGCGAAAACCTTTGGCATGTCTTTATTTTTTGCCGCAGCGAAAAGCACTTCGGCGCAGATCAGCGACCACGCAAGGTAGGCTCCGAGTACCGAAACGATGAGTCCGAGGCTGACAAAAACCGCGCCCCAGTGTCCGACTACGGCCTCCAGGACGGCCGCCATCGACGGCTGGCGCATGCCCGCGATATCAGCCCGCTGTAGAACGGCATATGGGGTTAACGTCACAAGTACCATCAGGCACGTGACACCGATGAAGCCGGCGATGGTGGCTAAACCTACATCCTCGCGCTTCTTCGCGTAGCGCGAGTACACGCTCGCGCCCTCAATCCCGATGAAGACAAACACCGTGACCAGCATCGTGGCTTTGACCTGCTGGAACATGTTTCCCGTCAGGTCGCCGCCATAAAAGTTACCGCGGAATATGTCCATCTTGAATGCAAAGATCATGATCACGATAAATACGAGGATCGGGATGACCTTCGCGATCGTCACAACTTGATTGATGAACGCTGCTTGCTGGACACCCTTCAAGATCATGAAATGAAAAAGCCATATCCCGACCGAGGCGACGGCGATTGCGGTGACCGTATTGCCATCCCCAAAGATCGGGAAAAACGCCCCTAGGGTCGCCTTGATGAGCACCCAGTACGAAACGTTGCCGATGCAACTGCCAATCCAGTAACCGAAGGCAGAGAGGAAGCCGGGGTAGTCGCCGAAACCGGCCTTGGCATACGCGAATACGCCAGCATCCAGATCGGGTTTTCGCTCTGCGAGCGATTGGAATACGCGGGCCAGCATGTACATGCCAGTACCTGCGATAAGCCACGCGATGACAGCACCCAAGGGGCCGGTAGCATTTGCGAAGGTGCGCGGGAGTGAGAAGATGCCCGCTCCAACCATCCCACCCACCACCATCGCAGTTAATTGCATCCGCGACATCTTTTGGTCAGACGAAGCCATGCCGTTCCTCCTAAAAGAGTTTTTTGAACGTTTGCATCGGCTACATAACCTGTGAGGAAGGTTTTCGATCCATCGGGCAGGCCCGGGTACATCGCTGAGCTGGATTAGCGCCAGCCCAGCCAAAGATCTCGTCCCGAGCTCGAGCATAAGATGCGAACGGCGAAACTTGAACGTGACGTTACCGTCAAATTCAAGTTGCTCCTGTGAGTTACACGTGTTCCTCCAAGGGACACAAATTTCATCTGCTCAAAGTACCGTTTTCCCAACGGATGCCTTGGGTTGCAGATCATAGCAGAATGGTAATGAAGAAACAAATGACTTTATTGAATTCTTACGGTTAGGTTAGGGAGTGGAATTCTACCCGCCTTCCAATGTCATCCCTCATGGCCTGTAGTGAAGCTCATCAGATCCGTCTTGTCATTCGAGAACCGCTGACGTCGTCACTCGAATGACCTTAGTTCTAAAAAACTGTATCGGAAAATTAATCACATTCCTGGAGGCGACGAAAAACTTCAAAAAAACGACTGCCAATGAGAAGGTCAAAATTTGGTTTCGGTAGGCGTTTGTGATGTGATCTGAGTGGGAAGCGATTTCATTAAAAATTCATTGAATTGCACAAAACAGATCTGAACGTTCTGAATCAAGCTTGGATAAAAATTTGAAAGTGTGGCATTAACATGCCAACGAGCGCATGGGATTACAATCTTCTGGTCAATGTATCGCTCTTAAACAACTCTCCTGTGGTTATGAATCGTGGTATCTATTTGACAGTCCTGAGATAACGGTTCTCTAAGTGTTTTAGCCTGAGCTGTCTAAAAGGAGAGAACGTATGGCTGACCAACCCATCATGGCACGCAGCGTCAAAGAACCGTCGTACGCAGATGCGATCATTCCGGCGGTTACCCTCATCGTCCTGATTGCAGGAGCTGTCTTTATGTTCGGGCTGAACGCTCTTGACGGCCCGGTGCAGGTCGCATTGATCTTCTGCGACATGGTTGTCGCGGTAATCATTCTCAAGAATGGGCATCCTTGGGAGGACATCTCTAAATCCGCGCAAACCGCAATGGGGTCCGTCACCACCCCGTTTTTCATTTTGTTTGGCATAGGCGCATTGATTGGCACTTGGAACATGTCAGGCACAATCCCGACCATGGTCTACTATGGTATTCATTTGCTCCACCCGGCTTATTTCTATGTCGCTTCGTTAGTCATCTGTACCGCAGTATCACTCGGCATTGGGAGCTCCTGGACGACGGCCGGGACCATCGGCGTAGGTCTGGTCGGGCTCGCAACGATGGTCGGCGTCTCGCCAGCTATCACCGCCGGAGCCGTCGTTTCTGGCTCCTACGTAGGCGACAAAATATCCCCTCTTTCTGAGACAACCGTCCTGACGGCTCAGCTAGCGAAGGTCGACGTCTTCACGCATATCCGCGCCATGTTGTGGACCACCGTGCCCTCCTTCCTCATCGCTGCCATTGTGTTCACGGTTCTCAGCCTGCGGGAAGGCACTCTCGTCCATAATGTCGACACTGGGAGCGAACTACACAAGCTGAACCAGATCTTTTGGATTACGCCGTGGAACTTGATACCGCTGCTTTTTTTGCTGGTGCTCTCGTTTCGCAAAGTACCGGCCTCACTTGCCATCTGTAGCTCGGCATTACTGGGGGGCATTATGGCGGCGATTCTGCAACCGCAAGCAGTCTTACGCGTTGTCAGCGATTCGACGCTTTCGGCCCCGCTCTTATACGTCAAAGGCATCTGGCTGGTGATGGCCAATGGCTATCACGTGAATACGGGCATCAAAGAGGTGGACAGCCTCCTTTCACGCGGCGGTATGGGCAGCATGTTGATGACGCTTTGGATCATCATCGGTGCGGTGACCTTTGGCACATTGCTCGAAGAATTCAATCTGCTTTCCAAACTCATCAACCCGATTCTCGAACGCGCAAAAACCCCAGGAGGGTTGATTGCAGCAGTCGTTGGGACGGCGCTTGGGCTAAATATCGTCGCAGCTGATCAATACATCGCACTGGTGCTGCCCTTGCGCCTGTATGGCACCGAGTTCGAGAAGCGCGGCCTCAAGGCGCAGAACCTGTCACGAGCGTGCGCGGATGCAGGAACAGTGACGTCTCCGCTGGTGCCCTGGAACTCCTGCGGTGCCTACATGGCCGCCGCGCTCGGTGTAACCACCATGGCGTATTTGCCGTTTGCGATCTTTAACATCGCCGCTCCCATTGTGTCGTTATTTTTGGGATTCACGGGTTTCAAGATCGAGCGCATTCAGCCTGCCGAAGCGCAGTCAGAGACCGCACCGACACCTTAAGTTGTGAAGTTGATCGTTCCATGGCAACTTCCTATCGCAATCCTCCCACAGGCTCGAGAAGCTCATCAACGCAACCCATAGGTTTATTGACGGGATTACAGCGAACCACAAGACCATTGGGGAGCCCAACCGAAAACGTCGTCCAAGATGATGGTTCCGATGAGGGATAGTCGGTGCTGATCATCTGCGCTCCGCTTGTCAGCGCGAGGTCACGCCTCGTTGTGTCATTCGTGCGCGCCTGCTCGGTGCCTTCGTCTGTGCGTGTCCGTACGAGGTATCCTTGCTTTACCAGTGCGTCGATCCCTTCTTGAGTTCCATCGTTTTGCTCAACAAAGGCCGCGTCTGGAGCGCCCGGTATCGCATTCGTAAAAAGGATGCGTCCTCGTAGTGAAGGATGTCCCTGACCGTAGACAGGTCCGGCATGTTGCTGATCCATCAGGAAGATTATGCGCCCGCGAGCCTTTGCCAGCGTCGGCCATCTGCCCGCATGGATCGCCTCAACCAGCGTCGATGCATCACCTCGAACCTCATCGGGTGTAATCAACTCGCTGGGCTTGAACACCGACCGTATCTCTGCATCCAGAGCATCGAAAACGGCAGGGGTAAAAGGCTCAGTCTTTACCGCGTCCGGCATGTCTCGCAATCCGCCCTCCTTGGTCTCCACAAGAATGAAGATCGGAACATGCTGATGATGTTGTTGCGACCATATCCTCACAGCAGTGAGGCATGCGACAAAGGTGTGGCAGGTACTGCGCTCATCAAGATCCTGAACATGCATCACTTTAAAGCCAGGCTTGTCCATTTCATGCTGAGGGTCAAAGTCAGGATCTGCGGGCAGTCCCGCCGCCGCCACTCCACGAACAATCGCAGGATGTGCAAAGCGGCCGCCCTTGGCATCGGCAAAGACGTCGATCTCAATCTGCCGTACACCTCCCGAAAGCTGATCTGCAAGGGGAGCATGATAATAGTCGAGGCCCCGCAGTGCCTTTGGATTTTTCATCTCCAGATATTTTCTCTCGCTAGGTGCGAAGCCCGCATGATAGCTATTGTGCGATCCGATCACCTGGAGCTGGTTCATGCGTACAACCTCGTCCTGTGCCGCTTGTGTGGTGTGCTGTGCCATTGCCAAGTGGCCAATCGCAAGCACGGTTACGCCAGCGACAATTTCTAAAACATCTTTAATAATCATTTTTATCTCGGTCGCACTTTATCCTCAAGGGAGGAAGGCTATCGGCTTCTTGCGGGGTACGGTTTGCTGTAATGTGTAGACCATTGAACCAGGTCCTCATTCATCCAGCGTAGGGTCTGTTTTTGAGTGTCCGCTTCAAATAGCATGTATGCATTGGGGTCGTATCGTGTGGCTGCGGTTATATAATGTTGTGGACCGTAAGTATGGGCGAAGTCGATCCACTTGTGCCAGTGGCCCGCAATAACAAGTTGAATCGTATCGCGATACTTGTACAGGATCGGGTGGATACCGTAGTCCTTTATTTCAGTTGGTGCGACAATCCATAACGGGTAGTGGATGAAAACCACGGTAGGCTTGCGCTCATTAAGCAATCCTTCGAACCAGTTCAATTGCTCTTCCCCTAAAGAGCCCATCCCTTTATTGAAGCCACTGGAATTCTGATCCCACGTCGAACCAATGAAATTATTCAAATGTACGAAACGAAATCCTTTGTAGTCGATCGAAGAGTAGGGCTTCGTTTTCAGTTTCTCTGCAAATAGCCTATGAGACATCTCGCGCGAGACGTGAGGAACATCGTAGTCGTGGTTACCGAAGCCGAGATGCACAGGCATCTCAAAGCCATCGAATAATTCTTTAGCAGTATCAATGCGCGTACGATTCTTGAAGTAGAACTCGTAGTCAACGGAAGGATAATTGTGGAAGCAGTCGCCCGGAACGAAGACTCTTTCAATCTTCGGCTGCAACGAGTTAATCAAAGTGCGCGCGGCCACAAGCCGTTCTGTGGTGCGGAGAATGCTCTCGTTGTCTTCGATTCCGTTTTCCGTGCCTTTTTGGTAGAACTCGTCGATGATATGCGTATCGCTGACAACGGCAAAGTGAAACAGTGTGGAGGAGGCGGCCTGCGCCACTCCTCCCCACGCTTGTTGTGTTGCCAAGGCAGCTAATGTGCCAGCACTTAACTGCCCGAACATACGACGATCCATCTTCACGACTATCTCCCTTTTTCTGCCTATTGTTTTAGAAGATCACCTTCGCTGCAAGCTGTAGCTGTCTCGCAGGATAGGCGCTGGTGATGGATCCGAAGCTGCCGTTGGAGATATTGCCGTCAGGAGCCTGATAGTTGACCTGGTTTAGCACGTTGAAGGCCTCAGCGCGGAAGTCCAGCTTGGATGCTTCGCTCCAGAGGTTGAAGGCCTTATGCAGACCAAGATCCGTGTTGAAGTAAGCGTACGAACGTAGCTTGTTGCGCGAGACATTGCCATAAGGAGATGTGTTGCCCAATGCGACAGATGGAACGGCCAGATACGTGGGATCCAGGTAACGGGTTAGAGCGGTAGCCGTCTTGACTCGCTTGGATGCTGGGTTTTTGATGTTTGCCGTTGACAAAGTCAACTGCGGCCGGACCGTCACCAGGTCTGTTGTAAAGAGAGGGTTGGAGGCTGACGTGTTGTAAGTAAAGTTGAATGGCAACCCGCTCGTCATTGTGTTGATGACGGTGACCTGCCACCCTCCAAGGACTGCATTGACGAAGCCATTCGACTGCGCGCCGAACTTACGGCCATGGCCGTATGGCAGGTCGTACAAGATCGATGTGGTGTTATTGATCGGTTGGTCATAACCGGAAGGGCCATAATCGTTGCGCGGGTTAGCGAAATTGACGCGTGAATTATCGTTGTTGGAGGTCTCCAGATGTCCGGAGGCAAGATCGAAGGTGCGACCCCAGGTGAAGGAATTCAGCAGGTAGAGCGCACCGGCACGCTTTTCCAGCTTCGCCTGCAAGGAGTTGTAGCTGGACGAATTGCCGCCGTAGGCGATTTCAACATCGCCGAACGTCGTCACCGGGCGACGGGATTGATAAGTCGCACAGCCAACTCCTCCAGGGTTCAAGCAGGGATTCGCCTGGTTGTAGTCGGCAAGCACCTGGAGGTGTGTGCCGACATTGCCCACATAGGCGATATCCATCACCAAACCCCATGGAATCTGCTGCTGGAAACCAATATGGTAGCTCTGTACATAACCGGTTGAAAAGTTTTTCGGGATGTAACGCGAGGTTACTTTCTTCGGATCGAAGTTGGCAGAACTTGTAAGGCCGACTGCATAACCCTGCTGCATCTGACGGAAGCATGCTGTCTGGTCCTGCGTATCGTTGATGCAACGATTGATCGTCGTCGGATTTGGATTGTTGATCGAGGCGTTTACAACATTTGGCCCGTTGTAAGTCAGGTTATTCTCGCCACCGGCGCGATTGTATTGGGTGTAGCTGATTCCGTAGCCGCCACGCACTACGGTCTTCGGTGTCGAACTCCATGCGAAGCCGAAGCGCGGTCCAAAGTTCTTCAGTGGGACGTGTACAAGTGCGCGGTTGTAGATGCTCCCATTAGAAGCCTGAATCAGCTTATTCGAGGTCGGATCGAAGTTTGCGAGCTTATTGTCGCGCTCCCACTGCGGAGTTACGATCTCATACCTCAGGCCGGCATTGAGTGTAATCGTTGGTGAAAATTTGAAATCATCCTGAAAATACATGAAGTTGAACCGCTGCCGCAGATTGACGATGGTGAAGTTTGTCAGCGAGTATGAAGACTGGTTGCCAAAGAGGAAGTCAGCCATGTTCGCAGCTTGAGTCAATTGGCTGCTTACACTGCTGCTCGTCTGTCCGGAGTCGGTAGGGTTCGATGGAACGCAAGGCGTAATCGGCGCGGCAGGTGGCTTCGTGCAAACTGGAACGGCCGCATACCCTGCTGCGTAATTGTCTTGTCCAAAGCTCGGATTGAAATCGTTCACTTGTGTATTCACGGCCTGATACTCGTAACCAAACTTCATCGAGTGATTACTATGCACCCAGTTGAAATTACCTTTAGGGTTGTAGATCGTTGGGTTCTGGAACTGCGGGCTCGATGGCTGCGCGCCAAATTGCGTAAATCCAGATACGCTTTGCGCATTCAGATCGCGCACGATACTCGGATCTGTCGGAACGCCATTCGTGATCCCATTCTCGGTAAGTAGAGAGGAATTTCCCTGACCATACGGCGTCTTTGCGCCCTCGTTCTTCGTATAGGCAAAACGAATGTCGAGCAATTTATTCGCTGACATCACCCATGTAACCCCGCCTGCGATCTGTCGGTTGAGCAGATGAACGTTCGCGTTACCATTTCCACCTGCGCGACCCAATACAGTGGGAGGATCGAAGATAGTACCGCGGTGTTCACTGTAGCGGCCAAACAGGCTCCACTTCTGATTGAAGGAGTGGTCTATCCGCACATCGCCCTTGTCGTCCTGGATCGTGCCGCGCGGCGAAGCGATGTAATTATTGGAGATCGTGTCGTATGCAACGGAGCCGGGACCAGTGCCGGTAGAGGACGTAGAGTTGTTGGCCGGCAACGCGCCCATGACAGCCTTGGCAAACGGAGTTGCTTCTGCTGATATATCCCCGGAGGTGAAAACACTTCCTGTGATCGGATTGCGCAGCGTGATCGGGGTCGGAGTTCTGGAGTCCGCATAATGAAATAGGAAATGTCCCTGACGCTGTTCCGCGTTAGGCAGCGTAACCGTCGTTACAGGATTGCGGAATATTTGACGCAGGCCTTCATAATCTGCAAAGAAAAACGTGTGATTTTTGATGATGGGACCGCCAAAGGTGCCACCGAACTGATTGCGGATGAAAGTCTGCTTCACGCCGCCCGCAGGTTGGAAGGGGCCAATCGCGTTCAGGCTTGTATTACGAAGGTAGTCATATGCCCTGCCGTGAAAATCATTCGAGCCCCGGCGTGTGGACACGTTGATGACTGCGCCAGATGCCCGGCCGTACTCAGCGGAATAATTGTTTGTCTCGACTCTGAACTCGTTGACTGCATCGGGCGATGGCGGAATGTTCTGGTTCGCGAAGCCCTGATTGGACGTGCCGTAGTTATTGTTATCGAGACCGTCGAGGAGGAAATTATTGAAAGCAGAACGCTGACCGTTGACATTGAACGATCCCTCGCGGCTCGATGCGCTCTGATTCTGCAGCGTCGACTTGCGCACGCCAGGGGCAAGCAAGACAAGGTCGGCATAAGCGCGTCCATTCAAGGGCAGATTTTCGACTTCACGACTGCCAATTACCTGTCCACGGGAGCTTGTTTCAGTTTCAAGCGCTGCTGCCGCGGCCGTCACTGTAACCGTCTCGTTAACGGAACCGGCCTTCATGGCCAGATCTACACGTTGCCGCGCATTCGTCGTTACTGTGAAGGCTTCCGTTTGGAAACGCTGAAATCCCCCTGCCTCCGCCGTCACTTTATATTGCCCGATGAGCACACTCGGGAATTCATACCGGCCCTCGGCGTCCGTGGTTGCAGTCTGTGCGATGCCGGTAGCAATATTCGTGAGTGTAACTATGCTGCCAGGAATTGCAGCGCCCGATGTATCCCTCGCATATCCCAGAACTGAGGCCGATTCAAACTGAGCGTAAGCGCTCAACACTGGAAAGATTAGTAGCAATACGACTGCGAGTTGAAGCCAGACCGACTTCATTCTCAAACCCGTTGTCCTGTTCCATGCGCTTCCCGGAATAGCGCATCTTCTTGCCCTTATGATCTGCATTTATGACCGTCCTTGTCCTATCGAACTGTAGGCGAACGCAGAATTTTCTTCAGGTTCCGCGCCGCGTTGTCTTGATGGCTTTGTGGATGGCGAGAAAGGTACTCACGCCGTGAATCACTGTCAAGCAAAATCTCTTACGAAACCGCTAACGTAAAACGCAAAGATATAAATCTATAAGTGCATGGCAATCAGTAGGTTATAAGGCGTGGTTTGCTGGTATTAGCGTAAACTACGCCATTTACAATGCGTACATCTTCCGGCACGTTCTAATTCGAAAAATATGCATGTGAAGCCGATTTTGGTCAATGTATATGAAATGAAGGTGAATAAGCGGTAACGTAAAGATGAAACCGTCGATTCAAAACTTATCCATCATGGTGATTCACATAATGGACACGCGCACAATAAGCCCCGAGCGAACATCGGCTCAGGGCTTATTGCAACCTGTTGATTTCAGTACTACCAGGCGATCTTTTGAGGAAAAAATTCAGCAAAGAGATCGTCGTAATAAGGCTTTAGCTCCTTCAGATTAGGCTTGGTGTGGCCTTTAGAGTAAAGGTCATACACATTGAACTTGTTGACCCACTCAAGCATCGCAATGTCGTGATGGTTCATCAAGTGTCGGTAAGCTCCGTGCCGGTGCGCTGAATAAAATGAGTGATACCTTAGCATATACAGCGATTCTTTCGGCATGTAATTCTTCATCACCTCGCCAATGTAGCCGTCATGTCCAAACGACATATGCACCTTGTTCAGTCCGCAGTTGGGCTCATAAACGCCATATTTTGTCTGATAGAGGGGATTTTTGAGATCCGGATTTACCGCAAAATACTCCGGAAACACAATGTCTTTAGAATAGGCGCAACCCACCGGGAAGGTGTCCCCCACAACGCCCCACTGAGGCTCGCCCCATAGGCATAGTACTTTGCCAAGGTCGTGAATAAATCCTGTCAGCACAAACCACCGCGGATGCCCGTCCCTCCGTATCGCCTCTGAAGTCTGGAGCAAATGTTCGATCTGAGTCAGGTCTGTATCCGGATCGCTATCGTCTACAAGTGTGTTCAGAAACTCGGCTGCCTCCCAGATGCTCTTTTCGCCTTTGTTTAGGCCGAAGTACAGCTTCTCCTTCGCCATTACATAGTCGAACGTCTGGAACTGATGATTCAGTCGATAGAACTCCGCGACGCCTGGGTTCGCCTCGGCGTCATACTGGCGGAACTCCTCCTCGCTCTTTCCTTCCTGGTAGCGTCCTGTCAGAAAATCATCCCACTCATCCATGTCTTTCAAGGGCGCGACATTCGAGACAGCATTCGTTGCCATAGGGTTTTCCTCCGTTTGGAGTCGGTAAGTTGCGTTACCGCTAACGTATTGCCTACTATAGGAGTGATATCCAATGCATGGCAAGCAAATTATTGATGTAAATTCATCTTTCGCTGGTTTTATACCTGGTATCGCGGAGCTTAATCTTCCATTTACAGTAACGATATGACGAAATCGTCGAAGGTCGACTTGGTCGGCGTCGGACTGAATGCCACTGACACCGTTATTCCTCTCTCAAAATACCCGGCAAGAGGTTCCAAGGTTGAATACCCGACCGCAACCGTGTTGCCTGGAGGACAGGTCGCATCGACTGTAGTCGCCTGCCAGCACTGGGGTATGCGCACCCGTTATGTAGGTAAACTAGGTGATGACACTGCCGCGACGCTTCATCGCGAAGTATTTGCCCGAGCAGGCGTAGAGACGCAATTAATCACAGTCTCAGGAGGCGCCAGTCCGCAGTCGCTAATTCTGGTTGACGGCGGGGGCGAACGGACGGTGCTTTGCAGGCGAGATGAAAGGCTCGTACTTCAGCCCAGTGATCTCAATCGCGAATGGATCATCAACGCGCGAGCGCTTCACGTCGATGGTCATGACACTGCTGCAGCTACTCTGGCTGCTAGCTGGGCTCGTGCTGCTGGCGTACCTGTAATTGCTGATCTCGATGAGATTTATTCCGGGGTCGACGAACTTCTTGTGAATATTGACTACTTAATTGTCAGCAGGGACCTCCCGTGCCGTCTCATGGCTGAGGCTGATCTCGAAACGGCGTTGCAACAAATGCAGCGACGCTATGGATGTCTTCTCACAGCCGCGACGCTGGGTCAGGACGGTGTGATTGCCTGGAATGGCAGTCAGTTCCAGCACGTCTCGGCATATTGTGTCCCAGTGGTGGATACAACTGGAGCTGGAGATATATTCCACGCGGGGTTCATCTACGGATTGCTCCAAGGCTGGCCGCTTGAACGGCAACTCGATTTTGCCTGCGCTGCCGCTGCATTGAATTGCATGGCAGTCGGAGCTCGGGGCGGCATTGAGCCGGTTGAGGCAATTGAAAAACTAATGGCGACGGGCTCTCGATATCACAGCGAGTATTTTGCATCTGCAAATGTCACACGCTGATTTGTTGCGGTGTCAAAGCCGTACTAGAAGGCTTTATAAGTTTGAAGAGCGTAGCGTTGATCAAAATGGTGACAAGCGAAGCTGCCAGAGTGGCGTTATAAACATCTTTTCCGATCAAGCCCGAATATAGAGAAACTTGTGCAAGGATGAAGGAAAATTCGCCGATTTGCGTGAGGCCGATACCGACACGCAATGCGGTCTGCGAGGGATAGCCGAACAGTCGTACGATTGCGAACCAGATCGTAAATTTTCCCACCAGAATCAGCACTACCATCACAGCGAGAATTCGCCAGTTCGAGAGCCATGTGCGCGGATCGATGAGCATGCCAATGGTGACGAAAAAGAGTGCAACGAAAGCATCTCGAATGGGAAGGGTCTTCGCGGCGAGTTTGTGCGCATAGTCTGAGCTGCCAAAAAGTAAGCCAGCAACAAACGCGCCTAACGCGAACGACAAACCAATCGCCTCTGTAATGGCAGCAACGACGAGGCAAATGGTGAGTGCCAGAAGAAGAGAGATCTCGTCGTTGCCGGTCTTCTCTACTCGCGTGAGCAGTCGTGGAACAATCTTCCAACCAGCGTAGACGACAGGAATAAGCAAAAGAAGGGCTTTACCGATCTTCCAGAGGACCTGGGCATAGTTCGCAGCGCTCGAAGAACCGAATTCGGGAAGCAGAACTGTGAGAATAACAACGGCCAAATCTTCGACGAGCGTGAGGGTGATCATGACACGACCCGCTTCTGAACCGACTTCGTCACGGTCCATGAGTAAGCGCATTAAAACCATTGTGCTGGCGACGGAAATGATGCACCCGACAGCGACGCCTTGTGCAAACGGCCACCGAAGAAGCATGCCCACGCCGGCGCCCAGCCCAATGCAAAGTACAATGCCGATCGGCGCGCCAACAAGCGCGACCCACTTTACGCGTAATAATTCTGGAACGGAAAATTCGATGCCGACAGAAAACATCAGCAGAATGACACCAACTTCGGCCATGATTTCGAACGTGTGAACGTCATGGACGCGAAGACCGGGCGTAAGCGGACTGAGGAAGAGACCAGCAAGGACGTAGCCGAGGATGAGTGGCTGTCGTAGACGCCAGAACAGGAAGCCAAAGACAAAGGCGCTCGCAAAAACCATTGCGATGTCGCGAAAAATGAACATGTGATCGTTCACAGCACCCACTCCTGTCGCGAAACAACTACACCATAATGGCAGGTTCTTCGTCGTGCTGTTAGAAATTCGAGTCCGGTACATCTCCTCTACCGCAGTCCTATGCCGGCAGGATTCAATTGCTTACCCCTATGACCTTTTTTATCGTGGCAGGATCCTCCATCGTCTTAATAAAAAAATCGGCCACAGCAGCGCGCGAGATTGCGAATCCGAAACGAGGCAGGTGGCCCACGCGTACACGATATTTTCCTGTATGCGGCTTGTCTGTAAGTCTCGGTGGCCGCACAATGGTCCAATCGAGTTGGCTCTCTTGAAAGACCCGTTCCATCGCAGAGCAATCAACGATCACACCCGGAAAGAACAAACGACCCAGTAGATACGTCGGCGGCACTAAGGAGTCTTTGAACAGAAAGGCAGATGATTCAACCACGACTCGTCTTATCCGAGTACGATTCATTGCGCCGGTAAGAGCAACCGCAAATCGATGCAGGAGATCAGCGTCTCCCTTCAAGATAGGTAGACGGGGGCCGAATGCCGATAGAACCGCATCATGGCCTCTGATAGCGTCTTCGAGTTCGATACTATTCAGCAGATCTCCTTGCTTGATGCTGATGCGATTAAGAAATGGCTTGAGACGTTCCGCCGAGCGAACAAACGCCGTCACTTCGTGGCCAGCCTCCGTTGCCTGCCGAACGATCTCGAATCCTGTGCCTCCCGTGGCACCCAGTACAACTAGTTTCATTACGGTCCTCCCCTATGACACCATGTAGCTCAAGAGATACGTTCTGTTGTGGATAGAAACAATCTGCGATCAACGGGTCGCGTTATGTATGAGATCGCCAATGCAGCAAAGGTGATCAATGGCTCCAGCGCTGCGCCACCGCCATCCATTGCTGATAGGTGAGAGTAAGAGGCGCTGAGAATAGTAATCCCAAATCCCGCGTAGGCCCATTCTTTCAATCTGATACAACCCGGCATCAGAAGGACACAGATCCCCAATAACTTTGCGATACCAAGCAAATTTGCAAAGTATGCAGGATAGCCCAGATGTGCAAGCGACTTCATCATGCGCGGCTCATGAGTTGCAGAAAGCGCGCCGGAAATTGCCATTACGCACACAACCCATATGGTTGTTATCCAATACGCCGTATTCTTCGTCTTCATTGTCTCCTCCACTTCTGCTGTAGAAGACCAGCGGAGATGGAGATCTGTGACAAGATTCTCAACTTTGATCAGCGGGTAACTCTGGTACGTGTGAGAGTTTTTCAGGATTGGTTAGAACGTAGATCGCGCGAATCTTTTCTTCACTGGTGTCTAAAGTCACAACGGAATAAGGCTTTCCGTTGAGATAGCTGACAATGCCGGGTTCTCCGTTGATCTGCGCCAATCGATTGACGAGATTTTTCGGCACTAGTTTTTGTAGACCGCCCAGTGCTCCGCGGGCCACATTGTTGACACCATGGATGACATTGGGCACGGCAACCGCTTTACCGCCGCCATCGGAGTGAAGTACGACGTCGCTTGAGAGCAAAGCGACCAGTCCTTCCATGTCGCCGCTGGCGGTAGCTTTGAGGAATCTCTCCAGCAGATCTTTCTTCTTCCTCTCCGAGGTCTTGAATCGTGGGCGCATTGCGCTGACATGTTGGCGAGCTCGCCGAAGAATCTGACGACAATTGGTTTCACTCTGATCTAGAACAGCCGCAATTTCGGCATATTCGTACTCGAAAACTTCCCGTAGAAGAAACACTGCGCGCTCAATCGGCGTTAGCCGTTCAAGCAATACCAGAAACGCCATGGATAGCGACTCGTCTATTTTTAGGATTCGCAACGGATCACTATTTGGATCGGTTACGATCGGTTCCGGAAGCCATTGTCCAACGTACTCTTCGCGCTTTACGCGTGCGGACTGCAATTGATTAATGCATAGCCGGCTAATAATCGTGACCAGAAATGCTCGAGGCGATCGTATGGTGTCATCGGCGGTTTGCTGCCAGCGGATAAATGTCTCCTGCAGCATATCCTCGGCATCCGCCACGCTCCCCAACATGCGATAAGCAATCGAGAAGAGCAGACTGCGATATTGATCGAAGGTTGCGAGTCGAATCGGAACCGCAGCAGGATCAGTCATCTGCGCTCCACCAACATCGTCATTCTTCCCCATTCACTTCACTCCTCATTGCAATAGACAGGACAAGGGAGTGTTTTGTGACAGTTCGAAGTTAATTACTTCCCCGAAGCTCTTACAGTTGACTCGCGTACCACCAGTGTTGACGGTACGAAGATGCTTTTGGGCTCCTGCTCCGGCTTGGTTGAAAGCTCCAGGGCAAATTTTCCTGCGATGTTTCCTAGCTCAGTCGTCCCATGGTCGATTGAGCTCAGCGGAACACGCAGGTAATTTGCGTATCGAAAATTTCCGCATCCTATAAACGCGATATCTTCCGGAACGCGCAGACCCGCTTGGAGTGTTGCTTCAATCGCGCCAAGCGCGGTCAGGTCGTTGTAGCAGAACACTGCGTCCGGCCTCGGCTTCAGCTTCAGAAGTTCCTGCATGGCCTGAAACCCGACTGCATCGCCCAGTTCTTCCACTCGTTCCCGTACCACCACGTAGCTTTCCGGCACGGTCAGGCGGGCTTCCGTCATCACGTTCTTGTAACCTCGCAGCCGGTCAAACGCCGGGCTCGTGTTCTTCGAGCCGATGTGTGCGATTCGCTTGCGGCCAATGTCCACGAGATGCTTGGTTGCCATCTCTCCAACCTGCACATCGTCCGATCCGACAAAATGCGCAGCCAGGTGTGGGAAGTTACGATCGAACAGAAGGTACGGTGTGTGAACGTCTCCAAGCTCATAGAAGTTCCGCAGATTCGCCTGGCATGAGGCGATCAGCAGAACGTCGACACCGCGGCTCAGCAACGTGCGAATCTCCTGCCGCTCCACCTCGGGATCTTCTTCCGACGAAGCAAGAATCAGTGCTCGGCTATTCGTCCGAAGCACTCCGCTCAGCGACTTTGCGAACTCCGCGAAGAACGGATGCACAAGGTCCGGCACCACGAGGCCGACTGCGTAAGTCTGTCCGCTCGCCAGCCCGCGAGCCATCATATTGGGCTGGTAGTTCAGCTCCTTCATCCGCTTCAGCACACGCCGACGCGTAGCTTCGCCGATATCGGCATTTCCCCGCAACACCTTCGATACGGTGACGACGGAGACCCCAAGGTCACGTGCAATATCTTTCAACCTGACAGCCATAGTGCTCCTGACGGATGATGTCACAGGTTTGTTAAGAATCGCACACAATCTTAAGACTTGACTGCCAACACTTAGCTGAATCGCGTTCGCCGCCAAAGACTCCAGCTACCGACAATCAGACTTATAAACAGTATTGCCCCCAGAACCCCAATCCACGTAAAGTTCATCGTCAGCGGAGGCACGACCGCTCGAACGCCGAGGGTAACGAATACGCCGGTTGCCACGAGGACAATCAGATAGTCCCACCAACGCCTCCGCTCGTCTCTGCCACTGAATTCATCTCCGGCCTGAGCCATGATCGTTCGGTGATAGTCCAGACCGTATCGGAGGCATTCCCGCGATATGGCCTCATTGGTCGAGCTGTGTTCTTTCGCTGTGGCCACTGCGGTGCTGATCGCCAAGGCACCGAGGATCATCATGACCGATCCGCCGATCACCAGAAGCATGTGTTGGCGGTCGGCATTAGCGAGTTCACCGAAGACCAGTGCGCCCCAGGCCAGCCCCCAAAGCTGGTTCGTATTCGAGAGCGGAATTCCGCGTCCGATTCCAAGGTACTTCGCTGCAAACTGCTGAAACAGATCGCCGATAACCCAGACGAACCCACCCAGGAACAGCCAGAACAGCATTCCAGGCATGTGGAGTAGCTGGAACGCCGAAGAGTGCAGGCCGCCGTCCAATGCGAGGGTCAAAGCCAGCACGGTTCCGAGCTCACCCACGGTAAAGGCTGTGACGAACGAGAGCGGATTCATCCCGCTGAGGTACGCCTTGCGATACGGCACATACATCGTTCCCCACATGAGGCTCGCGCCAAGGGCAGCGGCGATTCCGCGAACTGCATGGTTCCCCATTCCGCTGCCGTGGATTGTGCTGAATCCCAACATTACCGCTGCAATCACAATCACAACCGCGCCTACTACGACCTTGGCGATGTTTCTGCCGCTCGCGCCTTCCAGCTCGCGAAAGAGGACTCGCCCCCAGAACAGACCGATGAGCGAGTTCGCATTCCACATGGGGAAGGCCACTGCGAGGCCAACATCCCGAATCGCAAAGACGGTCAGCGTGTTGGCTACTGCCCACAACGCTCCGGCCAGAAGGGCCCAGACGATGAGGTGCTTCTTCTCTGCCAGGTCTGCGAAGACATAACCGGTACCTTTCAGCAGCGTGGGAAAGGTCCAGCGGGCTGTGAACACACCGGCGACCATGCAGAGCGAGATGGCGAACGGGGAGAATCCTGCATTCACCAGTTTCGTTGGAGCTTCAGCCGCGCCGAGCCAGACTCCTGCTGTCAATCCGCAGATTACGCCCAGACCGTGCAGGGACAAGCCAGTTTTTTCCACCTTCGCTACCACACTTGCCATCCATCTCTCCAGCGCTTGGCTGCTTAATGCAACACCACAAGTAGTGCAATTCCAGCTAAAAGCACCAGAAACGGCACCCAGAAATGACTATCCGTGACGACCGCCCTGACCCCACGCGCGAAGCTCATCTTTCGATCTCCATGGCTAAAACCTTCACTTAGTAAGCGGTAACGTCGGGCTAACCCTATAGATCGTGAATGCCTCTGTCAACAGGATACTGACTCCCTTTTCCAGAGGGTATCTATTCAAAGCGAAGACATCGTTACCCTGCGGATAGACCATTCTTTTGGGGACCACCCCCCCCGGGGGGTATGGTGTGTAAGTTATTTGCAATCAGTAGGTTAGCAAATATATCGCGTGTAAAATCGTCATTGCAAAGGGGTTACGGCTAAATTCGTCTTTCTAAAAGGTTTATGGGTTTAATGGTGAAAAGTCCCAGTTTTTTTGCTGGGACTTTTTAGTACTAGTTCAATTGTAGAGAATTGAGGGTAACTCCCGCGCAATGGTTATGTTATTGGTGTGTATGGGGTTATCGGGTTTCGGGGCTTGACGTGCGATTTTACTGGGAATTTTGGGAATAAATTTTGTAAGTGGTTGAAATGGATGATGCTTCGTTGGACTGGGGATAGAGCGAAAACAAATGCAACGGCAACAACAAATACAGGGATTCTTCGCTTCGCTCCGAATGACGACAAACGTGAGGACAGCGATAGGAACGAGGATGGCAGGTGCAGCCGCAAAGCGACTGCAAAGGCAATTGCAAAAGCAGATCCCTACGGGATGACAAACAAAAGGACAACGACAAACAAGAAGAAATAGGGGACGAACATGAAGAACAGGGACGAACATGAAGAATAGCAACGAATATGAAGAAGGGTTTCGAACAAGAAGAACGGCTACACCGGTTCAGATGGCGACGCGAGCTTAGGTTGTGAAGAGCCGGTTAGGTGGCTACGGATAGCTCTTCTTCGAGGCGCTGTTTTTCGAAGAGGCTGGTGTAGTAGCCGTTGCGGGATATGAGTTCGTCGTGGGTTCCCAGCTCGGCGATGCGACCGGATACAAGGACGGCTATCTGATCGGCGTTGCGGGCCGTCGAGATGCGGTGGGAGATAAAGATGGTCGTGCGGCCTTCCATGACGTGGCGGAGGCCAGAGAGGATGCGCTCTTCGGTGTAGGTGTCGACGCTGGCAAGGGCGTCGTCGAGGATGAGGATGCGGGGGTTGCGGATGACGGCGCGGGCGATGGAGGTACGCTGCTTCTGGCCGCCGGAGAGGGTGACGCCGCGCTCGCCGACCATGGTGTCGAAGCCGCGGGGAAATTCGAGGATCTCGGTGGCGATGTGGGCGATGGAGGCGGCTTGTTCGATCTGGTCGGAGGTGGCGTCGGGCGTGCCGAAGGAGATGTTGTGGCGGATGGTGTCGGAGAAGAGGAAGGTCTCCTGGGGGACGAAGCCGATGTTCTGGCGAAGGTCGGTGAGGGGAAAAGAGCGGATGGGACGGTCATCGATGAGGACGGAGCCGGGGGCGGCGTCTTGCAGGCGGGGAATGAGGTTTACAAGGGTGGATTTGCCGGAGCCGGTGGGGCCAACGATGGCCAGTGAAGAGCCTGCGGGGATACGGAGGTTGATGTCGCGCAGGATGATGGGGCCGTTGGGGTAGGCGAAGGTGAGGTTGCGGAATTCGATTTCGCCGGTGAGGGGGGATGCCGGTGTGGAGAGTGGAAATACAGGGATCTCTCCACTTCGCTGCGCTCCGGTCGAGATGACGTGGGTTGGGGGTGCTTCTGTCGAGATGACGTGGGCTGGGGGTGCTTCTGTCGAGATGATGCTTGGCGACTGGATGAGTGCGGGGTCGTCGGCGATGGCGGGTTGTTGTTTGAGGAGTTCGTCGATGCGGACGATGGAGGCGGTGCCGCGCTGGAAGAGGTTAATGACCCAGCCGACGGCGATGAGGGGCCAGGTGAGTTGCACCATGTAGACATTGAAGGCGGTGAATTGGCCGACGCTGATGCGATGAGAGACGACTTCGTGGCCGCCAACGAGGAGCGTGATCATCAGGGAGAGGCCGAGGACGAACTCGAGAGTGGGCCAGAGCATGGCCATGAGACGGACGAGGTGAAGGCTGCGCTTGATGTACTCGATGTTTGCGGTTTCGAAGGAGGCGATCTCGGCTTCTTCCTGGGCGAAGGCGCGGATGAGGCGGGCGCCGGAGAAGTTCTCCTGTGCCTTGGCGGAGATGTCGGAGAACATGGCCTGGATGCGCTCGAAGCGGCGGTGGATGCGATTGCCGAAGTACTGGACGAGGACCGAGGCGGCAGGCATGGGAATGAAGGCGAAGAAGGTGAGCTTGGGGCTGATGCGGTACATGAAGGGCAGCGCGGCGGCCATGAAGACGATGGTGTTGGCGCTGTACATGATGGCGGGGCCGAGGAGCTGGCGGACGGCGTTGAGGTCGTTGGTGGTGCGGGCCATGATGTCGCCGGTGCGGTGGGTGTGAAAAAAGATGGGCGCCTGGCGCTCAAGATTGCTGAAGAGGTCGTTGCGGAGATCGAATTCGATCTCGCGGGAGGCACCGATGATGACCTGGCGGGTGATGTAGAGGAAGACGGCGGAGAGTGCGGCGATGAGCAGGATGCGGAGGCCGTGAAAGAGGATTTTCTGCTGGGTGATGCCGTGCTGCATGTCGTCGACGGCGTGACCGATGACGGCGGGGAGGAGGACTTTGATGACGTTGTAGAGAATGGTCGAAACCCCACCCCAGGCGAGAGATTTCCAATATCGCCTGAGGTAGGGGTTTAGCGGTTTAAGTCTTTCAAACATATTGATTTACTGTGCGCTCCGAGATTAGACGTGCTTAGAGACCCTCAGGATGCGGAGGAGTTTTGGGTGCGGCGGTTTCGGCGGGCGGAGGCTCGGTTGTGGGCTTGGTTGGGTCGGTCACGGGTTTTGTCGGGTCAACTGGTTTGGTGGGATCGGTGGCTGGCTTGGTGGGATCCGACGGGGCTGCTGGAGCAGGCTTGGGCTGGGGCGGAGTGTCGGACTGATCGACGAGTTCGATGTCGAAGATGAGGTCGGCTTTGGCAGGGATGACGGGAGGACGACCGGCTTCGCCGTAGGCTAGCTGGTACGGAATGAAGAGGCGACGTTTGCCGCCGACGTGCATGCCCTGAAAGCCAGTGTCCCAGCCGGGGATGACTTGATGTGCGCCATAGGGGAAGGTAATGGGCGTGCCGCGGTCGACGGAGGAGTCGAATTTGGTGCCGTCGGTGAGCCAGCCGGTGTAGTGAACGGTGTAGAACTTGCGCGATTCGGCGAGGGGCCCGGTGCCGATGACGGTATCGATGTAACGGAGGGAGTAGAGGGGCTTGGGGGTGCCTTCGACCTTGGGGACGCCGGGTGGGTTGTCGGCGGGATTTGCGGCGGGGACTGCGGGTTTGGCTGCTGTTGCAGAAGTTGTGGCGCGATGAGTTACAGGCTTCTTTGGAGCAGTTGAGGTTTGAGCTGTTGCGATGGCGGTGAGGGTAGCCAGGAGGGTGAGTGAAGGAAGCTTGAAGGTCATCGTTGTCTCAGTTTAGGACGTTTTGAATGATTTTTGTATGGAATAGCGGGGCGGCAGGGCGAAAACTCTGCGAAGAGATAGCGTTACGGGAGAACAAGACTTCTCGTGCAGATTAGGTGGGGGTCCGAAGGAGGAGATAGGTGCCGGCGATTCCGAAGAGAAGGTCGGGGGTCCAGGCGGCGAGGACGGCGGGAAGGGTATTGACGTTGCCCATGGACTGAAAGATGTTGTCGATGACCCAGTAGGCGATGGCGAGGCCGATGGCGGTGGCGATACCGGCCAGGGAGCCTCGTTTGCCCATGGACAAGGCGAAGGGGATTGCCAGGATGGCCATAACCAGTGTGATGAGCGGGTAGGCGAGCTTGCGGTTGAGCTGGACACTGAGGCGCTTGGTATCGAAGCCGGATTGCTTGAGGTCGGAGATGTAGCGAGAGAGCTCGTTGTAGCTCATCTCCTGCGAGGGTCGGTCTTCCTTCTTGAAGTAGCCGGGCTGTTCGTGGATCTCGGGGAAGGTGGCGGTGGTGAAGGGCTGGTAGGATGCGATGGTTTCGCCGCTGAAGGTTCGCTGCCAGCCGTTTTCAAAGACCCAGGTGTTGTCGTTGGAGTTCCAACGAGCGGTGGCGGCGAAGATGCGGCGCTTGAGGATAAAGGTATTGGGCTCGAACTCGAAGACGGTGAGATTGGCGAAGACGTTATGATCGGCGTCGAAGAACTGGTAGTAGAAGATACGGGCGGGCTGGCCGGCGGCGGTGGTTTGACCGGAGATCCACTTGCGGTCTGGACGGAGGAAGGTCTGGGCAGGCTTGTCTTTGATGATGGAACGGAGAGCTTCCTGGCGACGATTGGCGTTGGGAAGATAGAACTCGTCGAAGACGAAGAGACCGACGGAGATAAGAAGAGTGAAGACGAGAACGGGCGCGACGATGCGATAGAGACTGGTGCCGGTGGCCTTCATGGCCGTGATTTCGGATGACTTGCTGAGGGCACCGAAGGTGATAAGGACGGCGACGAGGGCGCAGAGGGGTGTGACCTGATAGAGGATGAAGGGGATCAGGTTGAGAAGGTAGTCGCCTACGGTTACGAGGGGAGTGCGATTGCGGATGATATCGCCGATGAGCTCGAAGAAGGTGAAGATGATGAAAAGGGTAGAGAAGCTGAACAGGACGAGGGCGAGGCTGGTCGCGTACTCGCGCATGACGTAGTCGTCGAGCAGGAGAGGGAAATGGATGCGGAAGGTGCTGCGAAAGCGGCGCAGGAGCGTGGCGATATCCAGCTTGGTATGAGAGGCGGGGTCGCTGCCGCGGGTGAAACGCGCGAGGAGCTTATTGATGGAGACGCCGATGGAGGAGAAGAGGCTGAGGGCGATGCCTCCGCGTGACATTTGATAGAGAAGGAATGCTCCGGCGGCGGCGAAGATGAGGTTGGCTCCCCAGACGCCAAGGAATGGCGAGAGCTTGCCGGTCTTGGCGAAGGCTACTCCGATGGAGGAGAGAAAATAGTAGATGAAGACGAGGAAAATGGTGAGGACGAAGCCGGTGGACATGCCTCCGCGTTTGGAGGAGAGGCCGATGGGAACGCCGACGAGCATGAGAACCAGACAAGCGAAGGGGTAGGAGAAGCGCTTGTTGAACTCGATGCGATAGATTCGCGCGGGGTGGCCGGGAACATTGCTGTTGGGCGAGCTACCGAGGCGCCAGAGTTCGGAGAGGGGAAGGGCGAGGATTGGGGTGTCGGCCCGGCCGAGGTGAGCGTCTTCCGGGGCTCCGGTTTGGATGGGAAGGTCTGTTGAGGCGAAGGTTGAGATGTTGTATTGGTTAGGGTCGGTGGGAGAGGTCTGATGCTGGCCACCGTTGATGAGATGAAGGCGGATGGACTGGGCATCGCCGTCCGAGGCGTCGCCGCTGACTACGATTGCCTGCTCGGCGGTGGTGATGTGAGGTGTGGCGGGCTGGGTGAGATCAGCGAGAAAGACGTGATGCCATACGGCGGCTCCGGCAGCGGGGCGGACGTCCTGAATGTAGAGGACGTAGTTGCGAAAGTCTTCATAGAAGACGCGTGGCTGGATCTCGAAGGAGGCCTGCGATGACTTGAGAGACTCTTCGAGGGCGAGGAGGGCGGCGGCGGACCGGGGGGCGATATAGAGGGAGTTGACGAGGCCAAGGGCGAGGGCCACGGCGGAGACGATAGAGACAATTCGGACGAAATCGAGAGCGCCCATGCCGGCGGCGCGCATGGCGGTTATTTCGCTGTCGGAGGCGAGGCGGGAGAGTCCGAGGAGGATGCCGACCAGGACCGCCATGGGAATGGTAAGGGTAAGCGCGCTGGGAAGGGTGTAGGCAAAGATGCGGACGACGTCGGTGAGGGAGGCAGAATCGCGGACGACGAGCTCAAGGATCTTGCCGAGGTCGCGCATGAAGAGGACAAAGGTGAAGAGGGCTCCGCCGAGGAGGGCGTAGGAGATGACTTCGCGGAGGATGTAACGGGTGAAGATGCGCATGCCGGTGCTTGACCTAGTGTATCGCGTAGATCCGCATATCCAGATTGGCGCGCAGCAGCAGCGGTTTGGGTGACGCTGTTTGCAATTACGGATTAGACGAGCTGATAGCCGAGATCGATAGTGGAGATGTGATTAGCAGCTTGTTCGGCGGAGTCTTCGACGATGTATTCATGCATGTCGATGGGGTTGGTGCCGGTACCGTTCAGGAGGTGTTTGGCGAGGTCGAAGCTGTGTTTGAGGATATTGTGGTGTTCGTCGAGATCGCAGTCGAGGAGATGATAGGCGACACCGTTCATGCGGAAGAAGCCCATGGTGAGCTGTAAATTGCCCTGTTCGTAATCTTTTTTGATTGTGATGAGGGGAAGTGCGGGGTGGCCGTACTGGGCGGGGAAGTTGGGCAGGTGATCGGCGGTGGAGAGTTCAGTGAAGTAGCCCTGACGTCCGTAGACGGTGCTGAGCTGGTTGAGGATGGTTTGGACATTTTCGTAGAGAGCGGGGGTGGCTTCGGCTACGAAGCGTTCTTGATCGATGCGTACGATCTTCTGGACATGATTGAACCAGGGGAGTTGGGCGATGGGGTCCAGCTCCTCGATGAGGACAGAGAAGAGGTTGAGGAGAGCGGCTTTGGCGAGGATCTGCTGTGTGCCTGCGAGTGTGTCGTAGCCGGTTTGAAGATTGCCGATAGATGGGCCGTTCTTGAGGTCGACCAAGGTGCTGCTACCAATAACGTTCTTGAATGGAACGAAGCGGGGCTCGGCGAGGGAAATGTAGGGGTCAAAGCGTGGACTCCACTGGCTGGGGATGCGGGAGACTTTAAGAGGCACGAGCTTGAGAGGATCTCCGCCGGCCATGATGAACTGGCCGATGACTCCGGCGTCAAAGCGAGTGAAGGCGGTTTCGACGAGGAGGGTTCCGAAGCCGTCGGGTTTGGGGATGACTATGTCGCACTGAGTGTCAAAGTTTTTGATGACGGCTTGTTGGATATAGGAGCTGAGCTGATCCTGCCCGCGAACGGTTACGGTGAGTTGGGGATCTTTGGCTCCGAGGCCTTCCATTGTGGTGCCGGTGACGCGAATGGTTAGAGTGTCGGGCATAAATTGTCTCCGTGGATGAGGCAATTATGCATCTGGAATGATGAGCGTGGATTTATTTGTTCAGGACGAATTGCGCAGGAGTGAGCAATTTTCCTGTGAATGGAATATGGCAACGGGTTTGTTAGGGATTGGCGAGGAAGCGGTAGCCTATGCCGCGTACGGTGACGAGGTGTTGCGGGTTGGCGGGGTCGTCTTCGATGTAGCGGCGGAGGCGGACGATGAAGTTGTCGATGGCGCGGGTGTCGGTATCTTCATGGACGCGCCAGACCTCTTCGAGGATTTGTTTGCGGGAGACGATCTGTCCTTCGCGCTCGGTGAGGTAGCGGAGGAGGTCAGCTTCCATGAGGGTGAGGTGTGTGGTGCGGTTGGGTGCGACGAGCTCGAGGATGTCGAAGCGGATGGTGCGGTGGTTGAAGGCGTACTCGGATGGCTGTGCTGCCGGTTCTGATTCGCTGGGTTCGTAGGCCTGGGTGCGTTGCCATGCGGTGCGGCGGAGAAGGGATTTGATGCGAACGAGGAGGATGTTGAGATCGAAAGGTTTGGGGAGGTAGTCGTCGGCGCCGGCTTCGAGGCCTTCGAGGATTTCTTCGGGACGGGAGCGGGCGGTGAGCATCAGGACCGGCGTGTAGTGCTGGGCTTCGCGGAGGGCGCGGACGATGGTGAAGCCGTCGGCGCCTGGAAGCATGCAGTCGAGAACGATGGCGGCGATAGGTTCTTTGGTTGAGAGGAGCCAACTCAGGGCGGCATCGCCATCGGATTCATGGTGGGTGCGATAGCCTTCGGCCTGGAGATTGAAGAGAAGGCCCTGGGCGAGGTGGTCTTCATCTTCTACGACGGCGATAAGAGGGGAGATGGTTTCGGTCATGGCTTGAAGAGAATTCTGCGGCTAGGTTCGCTCGAGAACGGTTTTGATGAGTTGGCTGAGACCGTTCCAGGCGATTTGGACGCCGATACACAAAAGGATAAATGCGATGACTCGCAGGATGCCGTGGGCGGTGGACGGAGAGATAGCGCGCGTGATTCGAGGGGCGTAGGCGTAGCAGAGATAGATGAGGACACTGAGAACGATGACAGAGAGGAAAAGACCGACGTGCGAGAGGATCTTGCTGGTGAGATCTCCCTGAGAGGCGTGGACGCTGAGGGTGAGCATGACGACGATGCAAGCGGGGCCTGCGGTAATCGGGAAGGTAAAAGGGTAGAAGGCTTTTTCGGAGAGGTTGTCGATCTCGGACTGTGTCTCCGCTGGAGCTGCCGCCTGTGTTTTTTCAGGATTGGGGGCGGAGCTTTTCTCGTTGAGGAGGGACCAGCCCATTGCTGCGAGGACGATACCGCCTGAGACTTGAACGATGGGAAGGGAGATGCCGAAGAATCCGAGGAGGGTCGAGCCTATCAGTTCGATGACGGCAAGAAAGATGACAGTGTTGACGGCAATTCTGCGTGCGAGCGCTCGATAGACGGGCGGCGGAGAGATGCCCACGAGACCGAGGAAGACCAGGGCGGATCCGAGGGGATTGATAAGCGGCAGAAGCGCGCTGAAGCCCAGAGCAAAATATTTCCAGAGCAGGAACATGGCTCTCCATGGTCGAGATGTACCTGGTGATTGTACGTTGGAGCGCTTGATTTATTGGACGGCTGCACCGGAATGCGTGGGATACGTCGGCGAAGTGGTGGAGGTGGCGAGGGGAAGGGTCAGGGTGATGGTGGTGCCCTGGTTAAGGCCGGGACTGTCGGCGGAGACATCGCCTCCGTGTTGGCGAACGATGTTGCGGACGAGGAAGAGGCCGAGGCCGGTGCCTTTGATTCTGACGGTGTAGCGGCCGGGAACGCGGTAGAAGCGGTTGAAGATGCGTTTGTACTGGTTGGGCGGCAGGCCGAGGCCGGTGTCGGTAATGCGAAGGGTAGCCCAGGTGTAGTGGGTGATGGCGAGGGAGCAGCGGACGTGAACACCATTGGGGGAGTATTTGACGGCGTTGTCGAGGAGGTTGAGGACGGCGGTGCGGAGGTCTTCGGCGATGCCTTGAACGTGGAGACGGACGGCGCCGGGGACGGGCTCGATGACGATGGCTTCCGGGGGGAGATGGTGGCGTTGGAGGGTGATATTAATGCAGTCAGTGACGAGTGCGGCGAGATCTACGAGAGTGCGGTTTTGCTGGCGGTGACGCTGACCTAGTTGGCCGGCTTTCAGGACCTGCTCGACGGTGGCGAGGAGGCGGTCGGAGTCAGCGAGCATGATGGAGTAAAACTGTTGCCGTTGGGCTTCGTCGACGGGGCGGCGCTGGAGCGTTTCGAGATAGAGCCGGATGCTGGCGATGGGAGTTTTGAGCTCGTGGGTGACGGCGTTGAGGAAGGAATCCTGACGCTCATTGCGGCGGATCTCGCGGACCAGGAAGACGGTGTTGAGGACGACGCCGGCGACGAGGACGGCGAAGAGAATGATGCCGACGATGAGGACGGCGACGCGCTCCTTGTTGTGGACGATGTAGGCGATGTTGAGGGTGATGGTGACGCCGACGAGGAGGACGCCCAGGGTGATGAAGGTGGCGATGGCTCCGCGGCGTCGGGTAATGTTCATGGCTTGAAGAAGTATAGAGGGTCGGGTAATATCTGCGTGATCAGGGAAGGGGAATCTGATGGACAGACGCATGGTGTTGCAGGGGATGGGGGCGATGATGATGATGTCTGCGGCTAGCGCTGGGGCTCAGAGTGATGGCGCGAGCGATACGGTTGTGTATGAGCTGCGTGTGTACCACGCGATTGAGGGCAGGCTGGATGATCTGCTGCGGCGGTTCCGCGATCATACGGTGACGCTGTTCACGAGGCATGGCTTGAAGAGCGTCGCGTACTGGACGCCGACCGATGAGCCTCTGAAGGGACGGACGCTGGTTTACATTCTGGAGCATCCGAGCCGGGCGGCGGCGACAGCAAACTGGAAGAGCTTTCAAGCGGATCCGGAATGGGTGAAGGTGAAAGGGGAGTCGGAGGCGAAGGGGCAGCTGGTGGAGAAGATCGACTCCACGTATATGACGATGACGGATTTTTCTCCGAAGATTTGATCAGAGAAACAGGAGCCGCCGAGGCGGCTCCTGTGAGGTTATAGCTAGCGGACGCGGAACTCGGCTCGGCAGCCTCGGTCGACCCAGATACCGCGACGGTCGACACCCCAGGTGTTATTACGGATGCAGGCGGAACCGCTGATTTGGCGAGAGAGTTGAACGTCGCGATTATTGCCGATGTCACACCAGTTTCGATTACCGTTGTTGGACGAACAGGTGACGATGCGCCCAGACGGTCCTGAGGAGCCGCCGCCACTGATGGCAAATTCGGCACGGCAACCACGATCGACCCAGAGGCCGCGACGATCGACGCCCCAGGTGCTGTTACGGATACAGGCCGAGCCGCTGATCTGACGGACGAGACGAACATCGCGGTTTCCGCCGATGTCGCACCAGTTTCGGTTACCGTTGTTGGAAGAACAGGTGATTCGCTGCTGCGAGGAACCTCGCTGAGCCGCAGCAGGAGATACGAATAAGACCGTCGCGATGACTGTGGCTGCGAGAAGCAGGAAAAGTTTCGATGCAGATTTCATGACGCCTCTCTCACGCTGAATTTTGTTTCAACGAAACAAAACAATCAAACTTCAAGGGCCCGTATTTCTCTTCGGAGTAGAGGATAGCGATGCTGTTGGGACTTGTCGAGTGTGATGCGACTTTTGGTGGTGGGTATGTATGGGGAAAGGCAAAAGGAAAGGCGCAGAGGGTAAGCTCTGCGCCTTTTGGATTGTGATGCCGGTTGGTTAGGCTCCGGCGGGCTTGGGGTTCTTGGGATCGAACTTGGCGATCTGGATTTTTTCGGCGAGGCCGACCTTCGAGAGAAGCCAGATGCAGTAGTAGTTGATGTCGAACTCGTACCAGGCGAGACCGTGACGAGCGCTGACGGGGTGGGCGTGGTGGTTGTTGTGCCAGCCCTCGCCGCCAGTGAGAATGGCAACCCACCAGTTATTGCGGGAGTCGTCCTTGGTCTCGAAGCGGCGCTTGCCCCAGAGGTGGGTGGCGGAGTTGACGAGCCAGGTGGCGTGGAGACCGATGGTAACGCGGAGGAAGGTTCCCCAGAGGAGCATGCCGAGCGCGCCGACTACATAGTGGCCAGGGCCGGCGAGGGCTGCGCCGATGATGATCTGGAGGATGCCAGTGGCGATCAGAGGAACGTAGTGGTATTTGCTGAGCCAAACGTGAACTGGATCGCGGGTAAGATCGGGAGCGTAGCGGCCGAGGAGGGCGGTTTCGGAGTGCATGGCGCGGCCGGAGAGAATCCAGCCAGCGTGAGCCCACCAGGTGCCATCGTGCGGGGTGTGTGGGTCGCCCTCGTGGTCGGAGTTCTGATGATGAACGCGGTGAGTGGCTACCCAGAAGATGGGACCGCCCTCGAGCGCGAGGCAGCCGCACATCGTGACGAAGTATTCGACCCACTTGGGGGTGCGATAGCCACGGTGCGTAAGGAGGCGGTGATAGGCCACGCCGATACCCACGTTGATGGCGAAGAAGTACATGATGGCGAAGGCGGCCAGATTCTTCCAGGAGAAGAAGAAGAGCGCGGCAATGGCGCCTACATGGAAAAGGCCCATGGCAATGGTCGTGATCCAGTTGATGCGGCCCTGCTGGTACTCGCGGCCCATGCGGAGGTCCTGCTTGACCTTCATCGTGACTTCGGGAACGGCTGCAGGGCGAGTTGCGGTGGCCTGTGCGGTCTTTACTTCTTCGGTGGTGATCAGGGAGGGGCTCATGTCGATTCGCTATCCTTGAACTGCTAATACCAACGCTATCAGTGGTCGGGCAGGTATGGGTGTAAGACTTTTGTAATGCTCTTCAAAGACGGAAAATGACCGAGGAAACGGGTTCGGAAAAGTGAATGAATTGTTGGTTATAGCCTGGTTGCAATTGGGCGATTGGACTTTCGAGATATCGGCGATTCGGATACATGACGGTCAACGGTATTCTGTTGACGGATGCTAACGAGCAACTTTGCTTCACGGAATGAGAACGTAAGAAGACCAGGGATAAGGATGACGATGACCATTAATATTGCGCCGTTTCGGTTGAAGCCATGGTTTAGCGAGAGAGTCTGGGGTAAGAGAGATTTGTCGCCATGGTACCTGGACACTGGAACAACAGAGCTGGTGGGGGAGGCCTGGTTGACGGGGCCTCAGTGCATTGTGGAGACCGGGGCATTTGCCGGTCAGACGCTGGCTTCTGTTGCGGAGAAGGTGGGTGGGGAGTTTCCTCTACTGGTGAAGCTGTTGTTTCCTAACGAGAAACTTTCGGTGCAGGTGCATCCGGATGATGCGCAAGCACAGACGGTTGGAGAGGCTCGTGGAAAGACGGAGTGCTGGTATGTGCTGGAGGCGGAGCCGGGGGCTTATGTTTCGCTTGGTCTGAAGAAGGGCGTTACGGTTGCGGATGTTGCAGCTTCGGTGGCGGACGGGACTATGGAGTCGTTGATCGAGCAGGTTCCGGTGTCGGTGGGAGATATGTTGTTTGTGGATGCGGGGACGGTGCATGCGATTGGGCCGGGAGTGGTGCTGCTGGAGACACAGCAGACTAGCGATGTAACTTATCGACTGTATGACTATGGTCGGCCTCGTGAACTGCATCTCGAGAAGGGGATCGCTGTGATCAAGACTGAGACTGCGGCGGGAAAGGTTGAGCCGCGGGAGATGGATGGATTTACCCGGCTGATTGAGCAAAAGTATTTTGTGGTGGATCGGTTCGATTTGGATAAGGCGCATGAGGTCGCCGTCGCGTTTGACGGTCCCGGATGTCTGGTTGGGCTGGCTGGGAGTGCAGTTGTGGTCACGGTCGATGGTGATGTCGAGTTGACTCCAGGACGGGCCATCGTGGTGCCGGAGGGCAATACGGGGACCATCGTCGAAACCGGGTCTGGAGTTTCGTTTGTACGGTGCGTGGCTCCCTAATTTTTATTGATCGCAGTGGCCACGATTTTTTTCAATGCGGCGTCGGATGGTCCCGGTTGGCCGAGAAACTGGGATGTAAAGGCTTTGAAGAACGATGTGGCCATAAGAGTGGTCGCGGCGAGATCTGCGTCGAGCTTTTTGTCGAGGCGGCCCAGCCTTTGCTCGGCGGCGATATAGCGCTGAATTCTGGTGATGGCGCCTTGCGGTCCTTTGTTGTTGTCAGTGAGGGACTTGCGGTAGGCGGCGAGTAGTTCGGTGTCGGCGAAGAGACCGCAGACCATGGGGACGACGTGCTCGTGAAAGGCGAAGATTGCGCGGAGCGCTTTGGTTAAGTTCTGCTGTGGCGTGGAACTCCCGATGGATTGCTCCAAGGCGCGGAGGGGCACGAGCATCTCGGGGAGGCTTTCTTCCAAAACTGCCAGCAGGAGCTTAAGACGGCTTTCGAAGTGGACGTAGAGGGCTGCTTCAGAACAGCCTGCCTGTTCTGCGATAGAGCGTGTGGTGATCCTGGCCAGGCCTTGAGTGCGGATAAGTTCCAGAGCAGCGGCGATGATTTCAGGGCGACGGCTGGGCCGGCCACGGGTGGTGGATTTCACTTTCTTCATCTTCGAAGTTCAGTATGAGGCATTCGCGGTTTGACGTGAAACAAATCAAAGAGTAATTAATAGTGAGTGTTTACTAAGTAAATGCTGAATGGAGATGTAATGAAGCGGATTGTGATTGCGAAAGTGCTTATGACGCTTGTCCTGGTGGGTGGGAGCGTCCTGTCCTTTGTGCTGGATTGGAGCCCAAATCATTTGATGAACCCGCTTTGGAACCCACATGCCCGGTTTCATGGTGCTCTTTTGTTGTTTCTGCTGGGTGGGGTTTCGATGACGGCGACGTGGCTGTTGTGGAGGCGGTCGAAAGAACCAGAGATTGCGTTTGTTGTTGCGGCGGCGGTCTCGATTGCTTACTGGACACCGCTGTTTTATATTCCGCTGATTCTGCCGTCGTCGACCTGGTGGGCGGGAAAACCAGGGGCGGAGCCGCATATTGGTGGGATGATGTTCTATCCGAATCTGGCGGTCGCGGGGATATTCCTGTTGATCACTATCGTGGCGTATCGGCTGGCGAAGACCGGGCTTGCCGATACGGAGAAATTGGCTAGTTAGCGGAGGAAGACACCGAGCTCGTTGGCCGCGTTGCGGAGATGGGGAAGGAAGCGAGTCTGCATCTCGATGACCGACATGCGTGGGGCGCTGCCGCTGAGATTGATGGTAGCGACGGCTCGGCCAGAGGAGGAGAAGACGGGTACGGCGAGGGAGCGGAGGCCGACCTCGTATTCCTGATCGCAGAGGGCGTAGCCGTTGCGGCGGACGTTGCGAAGGAGAAGACGAAGCTTTTCGATGGAGTTGACGGTACGGGTGGTATGAGGCGTGAGGACGACGCGGGTTAAGTACTGCTCGAGCTGCTCGCTGGGCAGATAGGCGAGGAGGATACGGCCCATGCTGGTGCAATAAGCGGGCAGGCGGCTGCCGATGTGGAGGTCGACGGCCATGACGCGATTGACGGTGGTGCGTGCGACGTAGACGATGTCGTCGCCGTCGAGGGTGGCGACAGAGAAGGACTCCCGGAGGGCCGACGACATGCGCTCTAGGATGGGCTGGGCCGCGCTGGAGAGGGTGTTGGAGGTGGTGTAGGTGTGGGAAAGGGTCAACATGCGCGGGCGAAGAGAATATCGTGATCCATCTTCGGCTCCGGCGAATCCAAGTTTTGTGAGGGTATAGAGACAACGGCGGACGGCGGCACGGGAGAGACCTGTGCGAACGCTGAGCTGCGAGATGGTCATCTGCGGATTCTGTTGTGTGAATGCCTGGATGACGATGAGTCCGCGAGCGAGCGATGTCATGAAGTTGGGGTCGCCGGTGAAGACGTCGAGCGAAGAGGCTGGGGTAGGTTTCGGAACGGGAGCGACGGGGACCGCGGCAGTAGAAAGAGAAGGTGGAACAGCGGGAGCGAGGGGACGGCGGGGAGTAAGGCTCAAGAGAATCCCTTTCCGTCGCGGCAATCGCAAATGGCAGAAGGGCGATAGCCGGACTATCTCTACGATAAACGCACAAGCTATGTCACCGCAAGGAGCGAGCTTTTAATACGACAGGGCTGGTGTCTGTGAAAAGATCATCAATCGGGTTCTAAACTAGAACATCGCACAAGCACCGGATCAATATCAGCAGATCAATATAAGGAGAAACAAAGCGATGCAGACGGCAACAAAACTCGCACCTCTCGGCGAACGCCCGGCATGGAAGGCCCTTCAAGTCCACTTTCAGCAGATTCAAGGGAAACATCTCCGGGAACTGTTTGCGGCGGATCCGGCTCGCGGTGAACGCTTTACGGCAGAGACGGGCGGGATCTTTCTCGACTACTCGAAGAACCGTATTACCGACGAGACGCTAAACCTGCTGGTCAAGTTGGCCGAGGAGTCGGGACTGGGCGAGAAGATTGAGGCGATGTTCCGTGGGGACAAGATTAATATCACGGAGAATCGGGCTGTGCTGCATGTTGCGTTGCGCGCGCCGAAGAATGAATCGATCATTGTTGACGGCGAGGATGTGGTTCCGGCGGTGCACGCCGTGCTGGATAAGATGTCGGGCTTTGCGGAACGTGTGCGGAGTGGAGCATGGAAGGGACACACGGGCAAGAAGATTCGCAATGTAGTGAATATTGGCATTGGCGGGTCGGATCTTGGGCCGGTGATGGCGTATGAGGCGTTGAAGCACTATAGCCAACGTGATCTTACGTTTCGGTTTGTCTCGAATGTCGATGGAACGGATTTTGCGGAGGCAGTGCAGGATCTGGATGCCGAAGAGACATTATTTCTGGTGGCGTCGAAGACGTTTACAACACTGGAGACGATGACGAATGCGCATACGGCGCGCGACTGGTCGCTTGCGAAGCTAGGCGATGAGAAGGCTGTGGCGAAGCACTTTGTAGCGATTTCGACCAATGCGAAAGAGGTGGCGAAGTTTGGCATCGACACTGAGAATATGTTCGGGTTCTGGGATTGGGTTGGCGGGCGATACTCAATGGATTCGGCCATTGGTCTATCGACGATGATTGCAATAGGGCCGGATAACTTCCGTGCCATGCTGGCAGGATTTCACGAGATGGATGTGCATTTCCGGACGACGCCGTTTGAGAAGAATCTCCCGGTGCTGCTGGGCTTGCTGACGGTCTGGTATACGGATTTTTTTGATGCGCAGACAGTTGCAATTCTGCCGTATGAGCAGTATCTGAAGCGATTTCCAGCTTATTTGCAGCAGTTGACGATGGAGTCGAACGGCAAGCATGTGACGCTTGATGGAACTCGCGTCGCAACTGAGACAGGGCCGATTTACTGGGGCGAACCGGGTACGAATGGGCAGCACTCGTTCTATCAATTGATTCATCAGGGAACGCGGTTGATCCCCTGCGACTTTATCGGCTTCTACAAGACGCTGAATCCATTGGGACGGCACCACGACATGCTGATGGCGAACGTCTTCGCGCAGGCTGAGGCTCTGGCTTTTGGAAAGACTGCGGAACAGGTAAAAGCAGAGGGCATGCCGGATTGGTTAGTGCCGCATCGTGTGTTTGAAGGGAATCGTCCGTCGAATACGATCTTGGCCGACCATCTGACGCCTGAGGTGCTGGGCAAGCTTGTTGCGCTGTATGAACACGCCGTGTTTACGCAGGGCGCTATCTGGAATATTGACTCGTTCGATCAGTGGGGCGTGGAGCTGGGGAAAGTGCTGGCAACACGGATTCTTGGAGAGCTTGAAAGCTCGAATGAATCCGATGGATCGCATGACTCTTCGACGAATAGCTTGATTAAGAGATACCGCAAGAACAAATAGCTCGACCGTTGGAAAAGAAGATGCTCGTCCTTCGGGGCGGGCATTTTTAGTGAATGATTTTCAAGGGATCTGGACGATTGTGCCCGGATGGAAGACGATCTTTCAGCCTGTCGAGGTGTGTTGCCAGATGGCGGAGCAGAGGGTCAGACGTCTCCTTGCTGCAGGTTATAGGACTAAACGGAGAGTTCGGTTCCAGCGAGTCTCATCGAAGAAGTGAACGAATTCGTGTATGGAGAAAGTCGATTTTTCTGAGAGAGATGCCTTGTTGATTTGATCTTTCAGGTCTTTAAATTTTGCTGATGTTTTTGCGGGTAGTTGGTGTAAGTTGTTTATTTTTATGCAGTTGTTTGAATAGCATAGAAAGAAAGTAAAGATAAGGCAAAGCAAAAAGCGAAATGCGGGGGTTCTTCGCTCCGCTCAGAATGACAGGCAAAGGCAACAGCAACAGCAGATCCCTACGGGATGACAAACAACGGCAAATGCACCTCGCAAATGCGACCCCGCAAATGCAACGGCAACCGCAGCTCAGGATGACACCTCTATCGCGTAATGCTGGACTTATCTTGAGCTTTAGGGTTGGGTTAGCCAGTCGTATTGATCGTCGGTGAGGGGGACGACGGAGAGGCGGAATTGGCGGAAGAGGATGGAGCCGTGGAAGACGGGGGCTTCGCGGATCTCGGCCAAGGGCTTTTCGCGCTTGAGGGGTTTGACGGGGGCGATGCGGACGTTGGGGTTTTTGGGGTCGGTCGCGTCTACCGAGACGACCTTGGCGAGGCCTACGGCGGCTTTGCCGATGGTGGAGTGGTAGATGACGAGCTTGTCGCCCTTCTTCATGTTGCGAAGGGTGAGCAGGGCCTGGTTGTTGGAGATGCCGTCCCAGGTGGTTTCGCCGTCGCGGACGAGGTCGTCGAAGGAGTATTTGTTAGGTTCAGTCTTGAGCAGGTAAGGCATGAAGTCCTCAATGGTATGTGTGGCCAGGCAGAGGAGCCGCAGGTCCCTTCGACAAGCTCAGGGCAGGATCTTCGACTCCGCTGCGCTCAGGATGACACGAAATTGGAGTTGATGGTTGAAAAAGACAGTTTAGCCGCCGAGGTCGATGTGGTGGACGTGGGTCAGGGGTTGGCCGAGGAAGCTGGTGCCGAGGCGCTGGAATTTTTCTATGGAGTCGGTGGCGTAGAACGTGCAGGTGGTGGGTTGATTGGGACTGGACGGGGGTAGATGGGAGGCTACGGCGTGGGCGGTGGCCTGGGCGGAGTCGATGATGTGCATGGGGTGGTTGAGGGAGGCGAGGGTGCGCTCGATCATCGGCTTGAGGAGTGGGTAGTGGGTGCAGCCGAGGAGGAGAGTGTCGGCTGTGGGGGCTTCGGCCAGGGCTTCGATGAGGTAGATGCGGAGGACTTCGGCGGTGACGGGGTGGTCGATCCAGCCTTCTTCTACCAGGGGGACGAGGAGGGGGCAGGCCTTTTCGGTGGCGGGAAGGCCGAGGGCGGTGAGGGCTTCGAGATAGGCGTGGGATTGGACTGTGGCGGTGGTGGCCAGGACTAGGACGTTGGGGGCACCAGCAGTGTGAACCGCAGGTCCTTCGACTTCGCGCTTCGCGCTGCGCTCAGGATGACACATCTTATCGGTCGCGTTGTTGTTCGCATCATCGTTTGCGTTGTCGTTCGCTTCATGTTTTGCTCTATGGTTCGCGGAAGCCAGGGCGGCCTGGGCTCCGGGTTGGACTACGCCGAAGACGGGGATGGGGGCGGCGGCGGACTCGATTTCGGGGAGGGCGAGGGCGGTGGCGGTGTTGCAGGCGATGACCAGGATGTCGGCGCCCTGGTCGAGAAGGAAGCGGGAGCTGGAGACGGCGTAGCGGGCGATGGTCTCGCGGGATTTGGAGCCGTAGGGGAGCCTAGCGGTGTCGCCGAGGTAGATGTAGTGGGCGTGGGGGATGAGCGGGAGGAGGGCGCGAAGGACGGTGAGGCCGCCGAAGCCTGAGTCGAAGACTCCGATGGTGAGGGGCTTGGGCGTGGTTTCAGGATCGTTCATTGCTGGGTGGCTTCTTCGCTGGGTGGTGTGGGTTTGAAGGTGGTGTCGGTAGCGGGGTAGGTGCGCTGGAGGTTGGCGTGTCCGGCGAGGGTGTCGTGGGGTTCGCCGTCTACGAGGAAACGGATCTCGGTGATTTGGGGGAGCGCAGCGTGGAGGGTGCCGATGATGGACTGGAGGGTGAGGTCTTCAACGAGGACGCCGGAGGGGTGATTGTCGGTGAAGGAGCCGCGGAGGTTGACGACGGCTTGATTTTTGAGGAGGAAGACGTCATCGACGGCGGAGCCGGGCTGGAGAGGGTGTGCGGAGGTGGGGAGGGCGTATTGGGCGATGAGGTGGTCGAGGAGGATACGGGCGCGGATGCTGGGGTCTTGTGGGAGGGCGACTTGGGAGCTGGTGGCGGTGATGGAGCCATCGGCGTCGCTGGCGAGGTAGAGGGTGACGTCTTCAGTGGTGGCCGGCGTGGGAGCGGCGATGGGGGTGGCGTCGTTGAAGGCGGTGAGGCGCTTGTGGGCCTGCTGGCAACCGTGGAGGAGGAAGGCTGCCATGAGGGCGATGCCGCCGATGAGGATCCAGAAGAGGACGCGCTGGTAGCGGGGGATCATCGGGGAACTCCTGCCGGATTGGCCGTCGGCGCGTTGTGGGTGCGGTAGGAGGTAAGGGCGGTGACGATGGCCTGGGCGGCTTGTTGCTGGTAGGTCGTGTCGGTTACGGGGGTGTCTTTGTTGAGGGGGGCGAGCTCGATGGCGGCGGCGGGGCAGGTGAGGTTGTCGAGGGGCGGGGTGGAGGAACGGATGAGGAGGATGGGAAGCTTGGCCTGGTCGAGGGCGAGACCGAGCTCGTTGGCGAGACGGAGGCTTTGAGGGAGGGAGGCGGTCTGGGCGATGTCCCAGGGGATGGGGTTGTGGGGCTGGGGGGCGTCGTCCGGGAGTGCGGAGGTGGCGATATGGATGCCTGCGCCGCTGGAGGTAGCGTGGAGGATGAGGCAGGCGACGGCTCGGGAGTGGTTGGCGATGCCGGCGCGGAGGTCGGTGGGGAGTGAGGCGTCGGTGTCGTGGGTGGTGATGACGGTGAAGCCGGCAGAGGCGAGGAGGGGCTT
>Ga0193726_1000155_pt1 | contig 94733 bp, 105 predicted proteins | sample H2c1metaG_FD_144928 | JGI IMG/M metagenome (GOLD analysis project Ga0193726, IMG submission 144928) | Soil microbial communities from a riparian zone of the East river system, Colorado, United States - H2c1 | ecosystem: Environmental > Terrestrial > Soil > Riparian zone | place: USA: East...
GCCGACTTGAACGAAGCCGCTGCGGCGGCGGACGCTTACGCGTGCATCTGACCAACATTTGAGGCTACCGGGATAGCTTGGGACGCAGAGAAGGAGGATTCTCTGTGAACCAACTACGTCAGCTCATGATTGAGGAGTTGCGTCGCCGCAACTTCGCCGATACAACCATCCGCACATACCTGCACGGTGTTGCCCACTTCAGCCGGTACTTCCGGCGTCCGCCCGATCAGCTTGGCCCTGAGGAGATTCGCAAGTACCAGGCGATGCTCTTCACCAAGTTGAAGTTCAGTCCGAACACCGTGATTCTGCGGTTGGCGTCTCTGCGGTTCTTCTATATTCACGTTTTGAAGCGCGGGTGGAGTATCGCCGAGACACCCTATCCGAAGAAGGTGCGTCACCTTCCAGGTGTACTCAGCCAGGAAGAAGTCGCGCGATTGATCGACGCCGCGGATTCCCCCTTTCATCGCATCCTTCTCATGACGCTTTATGCCACCGGTGCACGACGCGCAGAAGCGGCTCACCTGAAGGTCAGTGACATCGACAGCAAGCGGATGGTTGTCCATATCCGAGAGGGTAAGGGCGGCAAGGACCGCGATGTCATGCTCAGCCCGAAGCTGCTCGAAGAGCTTCGCCACTACTGGCGCGGACTCAGGCGCAAGCCCAAGGAGTGGCTCTTTCCCGGCAACCGCTGGCACACGGCAAGTTACCCTGTCACCACCAAGGTCCTCTGGACGGCCTGCCAGATCGCCGCTGAACGGGCCGGCCTAACGAACAGGCACATTCATCCGCACACTCTGAGACATTGCTTCGCCACACATCTTCTTGAAGCCGGCGCCGATCTGCGCACTATCCAGATACTGCTCGGCCATCGCGACCTCGAGGTCACCACAGTCTACCTACATCTGTCCCAACGGCATCTCAGCGCAACGGCCAGCCCGCTCGATGCACTCACGTTCGCACAGGGAGGACACAAGCACAGCTCATGAGACGGCCTCTGCTGGAGATGGCCGACATCGTTCGCTGTGCGGGACAGGCATTTGTGGAACACAGTCGCAGGTGGATCAACTGGCAACACCGAAAAGTGTTGCTGGCTATCGAGCGCTGCCGCACCGCCGCGCTCGGTGGACATCGCGATCGCTGCACCGGCTGCGGACAGACGACCAAAATCTCCTACAACTCGTGCAGAAATCGGCATTGCCCACGATGTCAGGGCAACGCACGCATGCGCTGGCTCAAGGCCCGGGAGCGGGAACTGCTGCCCACCCGCTATGTTCATGCCGTCTTCACCCTGCCGCACGAACTGGCCCCGCTGGCTTTGCAGAACAAGCGCATCCTCTACAACCTGCTCTTTCATGCCAGTGCTGAGACCCTGCTTGAGATCGCGCGCGATCCCCGGCATCTCGGTGCCGAGATCGGTTTCTTCAGCGTGCTGCACAGTTGGAGTCAGCGCCTCGAGTTTCATCCTCATGTCCACTGCGTAATTGCCGCTGGCGGCCTCGCACCGGATCACGCAAGCTGGATCACCACCCGGCATTCCTTCTTTCTGCCCATCGGGGTGCTCAGCCGTGTCTTCCGCGGTAAGTTCGTCGCCGGACTACGCAACGCTTTTCATCGAGGTGATCTCAAGTTCCACGGTAGCCTGCTGCCTCTAGCCGAACCGCGTTCTTTCAAGGCCTGGCTGCGGGTACTGTTCCGCCAAGACTGGGTCGTCTATGCCAAGCCGCCCTTCGGAGGACCGCAACATGTGCTGCGCTATCTCGGCGCTTACACTCACCGCGTCGCCATCTCCAACTCCAGGTTGATCGCTCTGGCCGATGGCAAGGTCACCTTCCGCTGGAGAGATTCCGCGCACGGCAACAGGAAAAGGCCCATGACTCTTGAAATCGATAAGTTCCTGCGCCGATTTCTGCTCCATGTGCTGCCGCCCGGTTTCGTGCGCATCCGCAACTTCGGATTCCTCGCGAACAGACGACGTGCTACTTTGCTGCCGCTCTGCTTCCATCTGCTCGGAAGCTCTCAGCAGACAGCCGATTCGCCGGCATCGACAACTCCGGACAATACGCATTCACTCTGGAGCTGTCCGCTATGCGGTGGCAACATGCGCGTTGTAGAGCGTCTCTCCGCCGCGCAACTCATGCTTCGTTCTCCACCTCAACCCGACAGATGCCCAGCATGAACTCCTGTTCCCATCCTCGCCCGTCGAACGTGTCCAGGCACGCTTGCAGACTCTTTGTCTCGTATCAACCAAAGTTCACGCTCTGCTATCTGGTGGGCCCTCAAATAACGCACTATGACCTGCTTTCACTGCTCCATCCCATCTTCAAAGCGGAAGAAAACGCCCATCTCCGCATCCTCCTCAGACTTCTGCACCCGAGCAGACCCATTCAAAGTACATAGGCTTCCATGAGGGCGGCTTCCTTCAAGTCGCTGTATCAGAAGCGCCCTCTTTGAAAGCAATCCTCCGCGCACTCTTGCGTGCAGGGCGCTCCAGATACAGCACTAGGACTTACGAGTACCGATCTATTTGTGGCTTGCTGAGGAGTCCTTCACGTGACTCCTTCTCGGGCTAGGTTGGGACTACGAAGACTTTGGCAAAGGTTGAAGGCACTCTCTATGTCCCGGCTCTCGAACGGGTTGGGAAGAACTCCGACCCTGGCCATATACGTGTCGACGTAATGCTCGCGCCAAGGGCTTTGCCAACACCCAACCGCCATAGAGGTAAGCACGCGTTTGGGCCAGAAATCCAAGTAGTCCTTTTCTGAAATGATCGCCTTGCCGTCAAGGAGAACCTCGACCAGAGGCTCATCGTGATTCCAACGTACTAGGAAGTGGTGCCAGCCGTCTCTAATTGTCTCGGTGTCAGCGTGGCTCCAAGATTTTCCGCGAGCACCGTCTGACGCCAGCCATAACTTCCACGTTGGCGAGTCCTTGTTCTCCTCATCGAATGCGAGCGGCCCACGGACCAGCGAGAAAACATTCCTGTATGGACTGGTGGGGGATGTCGCGTGTGCAAGAAGATGGCGATTGTTGAACAGCTTACGAATGCCTTGGCCGAAGGGATGCAAGTAGATGCAGAGTTCGAAACCACCCTTCTTACACTCCAGTATTGTTGCGTCCAGCTTACCCACCGATTCCGGGTGCTCGTAGTCTACGAGGTGCGGCTCATCGAAGATCCTATGAAGACGCGATGCTTCTCGATACTGTTGCACAGGTGGCTGGTACCGATGATACGGTTTGGTGGAGAGACGTGGCATGGGAAGCTCTATCGCCCCTGATGATTCCCCACCTGTGGTTTGTACATCTTGCAACCAGGTCCGATTTCCGTCGAATCGACGAAAGTGTACCTTGCACCTTCTCTCGGAAGGGTCCGCTGCGGAGAGGTCGATACGACAATAGTTATAACCATTGGCGTACATTTGCAATGCTGGGTCACGTCCATCAAAGGTGGAACCTGCTGGTATCACGAGGCAGTTGCCATATGTTCCATGCATGGCATAGGTCGCTGGTTCATGCTCATGGCCGTGAAGGATAACGTCACAACAAGCCAAAAGGCGGTTGCGAGCCTTTATCCTGTCATCAACACCGCGTTTGAGTGCCAGCCACTGAAACGGATGATGCAGAATGCCCACTATCAGATCACAGGCAGGAAGGCCAGCTAATGCCTCCTCAATCTGAGGCTCCCCGACGATCAGTTGGCCATAGTCGTCGACCTCATTATCTGCGTCTCGATTGCGCCCACAGAGCCAAGCTGAGTTCAGGCAGAGGAATGCAACCTTTGCCCCGTTTGGCAAGTCCACGACATGGCTACACCCATACGCCGACAGAGGCATACTTCGTTTGAGAGAAGCGACGAAGCGCGAATAAGCAGCCATCGGGCTCAGGATTTGGCCTTTCCTGTCTTCGTTCTTGAAGGACTCATCAAGGACTTCGCGCAGTGCGAACTTGGCTACAGTGAAGCTCAAATTTTCGGCTAGCGACCGATCTAGGTCATGATTTCCTGGAACGATTAGAAACTGGTCATGCTTCAAACCACAGGCGCTGAGAACGGGGTCGATGAATTCGTCGCGCGCCAATTGGTACTCAGTATCCTTCCCCGAAAAGGCAAGATCACCACTGAATATCGCAAAATCTAGTCTCTCTAGCTCCTCACTGATCTTGGTGCGATTGCGAATGTCTTCAAGCAACGCGTCTCGGACGATTTTGCGGTCGAAACTCGCGCCCTTCTGATGCCAGTCCGAGAGGTGAATCCACGAGAGCATATGACAAAGATGATAGCGCAGTGGAATTCACGAGGAACGGTCGGAGAATATGGAGTATTGGAAAGGGAGCAAGAGATGAATGACTAGTACCGATAAACGCTCATTGCACCGCCCATCTTGATGCTGCGACTCGGTCGCTACATTCCAGTGGCGATGCCGACTTCCGGAACTGATCGAATTTTCTCTAAAGAAGTCGCAGTACCCATCCCGACTAGAATTCCAAATGCTGCTGGAAGAACGGCAACACATCAGCAATTACGCGACCCTCTGCGCCCCAGTAGGGATCCGCGTCCCAAAGCCCGTTGTACTCCTCGGCTTCGTGCACAATGCCAAACTCATTCAGCTTGTGCGTGAGCGCATGGTTCGAGTACACGTGATCCCAGATCGCATCGTTGCGCGACCAGTCAAACTTGAAACCACGCAACGTCTTCAGGTTGTCCGCATACTGCGGGATCATCGACTCCAGAAAGAAGCTATCTCTTAATCGCGCGGTGAGCTTCGAGTCGATCACCAACTTTCCACCCTCCAGATGCGCAGGGAGATCAACATAGAGCGGTGGCTTCTCCGGGTTCGGCAAGTGGGCCTGAAAGATCGATGTAAAGATCGCAGAGAATCCATCCTTCTTCACCTCATCCAGAGAAGCCGCATGCGCGAGCAAATCCCAATTAGGCCTTGAATCCATAATCTGAACGCCTGATCCTGTGCCCACCGGATTCATGCCGTAGATCGAACCAAAGACATCCGTATGCTTCATGCCGATGCGGATGGCGCCGTAGGCTCCCATATGGTGTCCCACAAGTCCACGCGCATCCCGCGTCGGTATCGTGCTGAAGCTGGCATCGACAAAGCCACGCCCGCTCTTGTAGGCCGAATCGGGTGGGAGGTCCGGTCGAAGAGTTTCACGCCCATGGCCGATTCCAACCTCTCCGCGCTCCGGCTTACGGCGGTCTGGTGACGGCGCAACTCCTGACCTGCCCGAGTGAAATGCCGGCACTCGGCTATTTTGATGACCGCTTCAATGTCCTCGATTTTGACGCTGGGCAGCATGGGGACCTCCAGGACTCGATGGTGGGGATTCGTTTCCACCTTCGGGAAACGCATCGAGCTTTGGTGTATCCGCTCACGGATGTACAGAAAGGACGCAGCAGGCTGTGGAAAAGTTGTACCGAATTCAGTCGCTTTCAGATCTCGGGCCGACATCATGCAAAAATGAGGATGGATTATGCTCTCTGCGCATAATGCCGGGCAGATGAAATGTTCTCCGCCACTGCAACCATTCGCCCGAGCAGGAGGAAGTGGGTTTGATTCAGCCTCGTTGGAGGGTCCGATGCCAATCTATGTTGTGCGTTTGAACGACGGCAGCTGCCTCATTGGAGAAGCCGATTCCGAAACAGAGGCCCGCGAAGACTTTCTCGACCGTTGGGATACCTCCGGCTCGGAGCCGGAGGAAATGATCCTCAGCGTTCGCGAGATGGCGAAGGGATGCTTCCTGTCGCGGTGGTGGCCCGCAGAGCATCCGCCCGACGAAGGCCTTCTCCCAGGCCAGCTCGACGGAGGCGTGAGCGACGACAGCGACGTGTACGAGCACGAGTATCCGCTGATCACCGCGGCCCATAAGAGGAGCTCCGAGGCGATGGCGAGTTTCTCCGAGGATATTCCGATCGGACCAACTCTGATGGGTTGGGATAGCCAGCTTCGGGCCAGCCTGACGGAAGCGGTGCGGGCGGAGATGCGCCGGGGGAGCGCGCAGAGCAAGTCGGTTCAATAATTGCCTGCGAGTCAGCCTACTCACACTGATTGAGCAGGGGCGCTGGCGCACGCCTTAATGTAATCGATCGAAAAACATTCGGTAGCCTGAGCATGAAACGATCGCCCGAAGCCGCAAAGATGGTTCGCGATATCCGATCTCGCCTGGCAGAGATTCCCATCGCCAATACTCCGGCAGTGCGTAAGGTTCGCCGGGCGGTCTCCCGTCAGATCAGGGATCAAGCACCGGAAGTGGTGATGCAGGCGGCAATGCTTCTCTTGAACGAGGAGACTGGTCCTTGGCGCTTGATCGCATACGAACTGGTCCGCCATCACGAACCAACCTTTGCGGGCCTTTCGATTGAAAGCCTGCTCAAACTAGGAACAGGGATCGATAGCTGGTCGTCGGTTGATTGTTTCGGGATGATTCTTTCCGGCCCAACCTGGCTCTACGGAAGGATTCCCGATGACGTAATCTACGCCTGGGTCCGCAACGAGGACCTGTGGTGGAGACGCGCCGCACTGGTCAGCACGGTTGCTCTGAGCCGGCGCGGACTTGCCGAGGACGTTGCCAAGGTCATTGAGGTCTGCACGCAATTGTCAGCAGACCGCGAAGACATGGTGGTGAAGGCTCTCTCCTGGGCACTACGGGAGCTTTCCAAGAAACATCCTGAGCAAGCTCGAAGATTTGTCGCCAAACATCAACCGGTCCTGGCAGCTCGCGTGATCCGGGAAGTAGAAAACAAGTTAACGACTGGACGGAAGGCCCCCAAGAGCAAATGAAGCTCTGGGACAATCTCACTGCTGGACGAGTTCACTTCTGGGCGAGACAAAGCCAGGCGACCAAGGAGGATGAAGACACGGATGGCTGTTTTTGGGGGCGAGGAGTCGGAGTTGGCTGTCAGTGAGCAGGCGCCGTGCTCACCGGATGCCGCTGCTTCAAGTGTTGAGAGCTTTACCATGGTTTGCCCCCAGCCCTCTCCCAGTCATAGAAATCCGGATTTGAAGACCCTATGACACTCCGATTCATATGCAACCAACGCTCATACGCGAGTTGTGCAGAGACTTGCGCGCTCAGGCGCGTGTTAGCCGTCCCTCTATACATGTCTGATCGATCCAATTGATTTGCGACGCACCATTCCCAGTTCTCCGGATCAACGCGAGATCGGATCACAGTGAGGAGGATGGCGAATTTCGAGGGCGCAGTGAACTTGCATTCATACCGCATCGTCTTGCCTCCTTCTCATCGCCCGGTCGCCCATCTGGGCTAGCCGAGGTCAAGAATGATTCACTCAAGAGGCTTGTGTGGCGATGCTAACAGAAATCACGTTCCGCTCCCGCAAAAGCGGGTGAAGACCGATTGCCTAGCTACAGGCGGTTGGACATCGGAGGGTCGCAAGTGCGCGTATGCTCAACGCAGGGGATGGGGGGATCGATGACGGAATCGCTGCGTGAATCTATCTTGCTGGATGGAAAACTCAGCGGGATGGGGTACCAGGTTCCATGCCGGCTGAGAGCGATGAAAGTTTCTCTCCCTCTCTTGAGGGTCTGGGAATATGTCGGGTGTAGCGTCGTTCAAGCCCCCGGAGAATTGCCGGATGGTCTCTACGACGCGACTTTCGATGGAAGGACCATGCAGCTCAAGAAACTGGACGGAGATTGGCTAGACGGAAGTGTCTAGCGAACGACCTACATCCGACTCAATCTCGCCCCGAGATCAGCCACATTGGTGCGCGATGTTCTTCCAAAAGTGAATTCCTCACGAATCCCGATCATGCACAGCTCATAGCGGGTCGGGTTAAATAAGTCCCTTTCACTGTTATCTCGCCTGAGCCTCTTGCTTTCCTGTTGCGCCTTCAGTTTGATGGCGGCAATCAACGATCTGAGTCGCGCGGCCTGAGAAAAGTTAGAAACGATTCCTCCCGCTTCGTTCGACATTTCGAGCAGCGTACTCAGCGTCTTTAGCTTTTCCACGTCGTCCCCATTTGGCAATACATCTAGGATTCGTTCTCAAGCACGGTTGGGCGGGATAGCATGGCGCAAAGCGCAGTACCCTGCGAACAGCCCGACCAAGTCTCACATTCCCTAGAAAGAGAAGATCCTCGAAGGAGCAGAGCGATAAGCAATTTGCAGGCCGCTCAATAGCAGGCCGTGAACAGGAGGCGTCCCATCCATGACGGTGTAGTTGTCATTCCTTCCACCCCGTCTCGATGGTCTTGAAACCGCAATAGCCGCAGCCCCCGCCCCCGCCGTGGATGCGCGTGTGTTGCGCCGTTTGTGCCGCATCCAGAGTTGGACTTACGTCGCAGCCACCAGCGCTGCCTGGCGTGAATTTGTAGCCGTTCTGTGTGAGGTAAGCATGGAAGTTATCGAGGATCGATTGGTCGACCGTTTTGGCGCCGCTCGGCGAATGTCTCACCGGCTTCGTGGTCTGGAAGATGCCTGTGACATAGATGTCGACTCCGGGAGTGCCTCGCGTCGAGCAGGAGATGAATGGCGCTGCCGGATGGGCAGCCGCGTACTGTGCCGCAGCTGCGGCCGACGCAGTCGCTGCGTTCGCTGCTGCTGCCTCGGTGGGCGAGTCCGTCCAGGTGAGGTGGGTTACCTCGGTCTTACTCGCCGCCCACTGCTTCTCCAACTGATCAATTGTGTTCGCTTGGCCTGCGGCGTCGTTGAAGACTCTCCGGCACTGACCAGCCCCTTGCTGGACCTTGCTGATGTCGTAGTTGGTCTTCATGAAGGAGTAGAACCGATCGGACAGGTGGCCCTGGCCGAGCGTGTCCTCATAAACGACCGGAGTGATGTAGGCGATGGGGTGGCCGTCTTTCTGGCCGTAGTAGCGGCATAAGAACGCATTCCTTCCTGGAGGGGGAGCTCCCGTGGGGCTGGGTGCAGCAGCTGCGGTGGGCGCGGAAGCCGCGGCTGGTGCAGGCGCGGCTGACGCGGGGGTAGATGCTGAAGTTGACCCACCAGGAGTGGAACCCGCAGGCTGGCCCAGCGTAAAGGTTAGGCTGGTTCCAATCGGGATCGAGACATGCTGGCCCGATGCGGCGGCGGCGGCGCTGGCGGGAGCGTTGACGTGATGGCCGAATCCTCCAAGGACGGAGTTAGCCAAACCCGATGCCTTTGCCTGGACATTCTGCGCGAGGCCGGACACAGATGCTGAATTGCTTGTGACAGCGACTACCTGGCCGTTGATGGTTACCGAGGAAAGCTGCGCTGTATAGTTCGATCCACTACTCTTCAGCGCGATGGTGGCGGCGGAGCCTCGCTCGATCATGACGCCATTGCCGGCATCGACGCCCGCGGTGACCGTGGCGTGATACTGCTTGCCGGCTGGATCGCTTGCGGAGTCGACGGTGTCAGTCATCTTAACCACCACCCTGGTGCCTGCGGCTGGCGCTTGTGCGTACAGTGACGGTGTGGCGACCAACGCAACCAGAGGGAAGATCGAGAAGAGCAGGGGCACGCAGTAAGTTGGAGCTTTCATCTTTTGCATTGCTTTTTGTCTCCTTTGAGATTCTTCGTCGGCGTAGGGAACATAGGTACTCTGAGACCTTGATTTGCTGGATTCCTTCGATGCGATGGGCCGCTGAGCCTTATCCCCCGGTGTTCACCGTTACTCGATACACTGACCCATTCTTGACTCCCAAAAAGCGGAACGTATGCGAGTCAATGAAGCGCGCAACATTCCGGTTCACTTCGAGAAAGTCATCGTAAGGGGTTCCGATTTTTCCATCCATCGCAAGAAAGTACTTGTTCGCGTTCCAGATCATGGTGGCGAAGTGCCCGCCCTCCGGCGAGAACTGAGGAAACTCGTAGGTACTGTATCCGTGAATGAGCTCCTGGCCGTCGGTGCTGATCACGTTTTTACTCACGCCATCCGTCTTCCCAAATCCCCAGGCTAGGCGCGTTCCGTCAGGGCTGAAGATCAGGGGAGGAAAGTCGATGTGCGGTGGTCCGGTTCGGGTGGTAAAGGAAACTAGGTAAGAGACATTGGCGAAAACGCCGTCGCGGACGAACTGCCACTGCGACACATTCGAATGGACCGCGTAAGCATAGTGGTTGCCATCCGTGCTGAAGGTCATCGAGTTTGGAATCAACCCATAGAAGGGTTTGCTCGCTTTGCCGTCCACGACCATGCGGGTACCGGGTTGCGCAGATTTTGCCAGATAGGCGAAGTGTCCTCCTGTCTGGCTGAAGATAAAATTGGTGACTCCATTGGGGTCTTCACGCGGCATTTCCTGCCCGTCGCACACAACGATGTCCCCGTCATGGGTTCCTACATAATAAAAGTGCGTTGAGTCGGGACTGAATTGAATGGTGCGGATGCTGTCGTAAGTCCGGCCCACCTTGCCGTCAATCACCGGCGCCACGGCTCCGGCAGCGCTCTTCACGTAAGCCACCCGTTTCCCATCCGGGCTGAACACAACCGTTCCCGCAACATCCTTTCCCATCCCGGATTTGTCCACCCGCGTGAAGCGGTGGTCGGGGGTACCAACGAGCTTGTCGTCGATAAACAAGCCCGAACCGCTGCCCTGCCCGGTCGCGCCATTCATGAGGCCCACGGTTGTGTAGGCAACGCGGCCGTTCGATGCAATGACCACATCTCCGATAATGCTGCGCAGCGTGCCCAGGACGCCATCCACCCCCACACCCCAGCCGGTTGCCCCCGTGCTGCCGACGAAAGCATAGTGGCTGTTGTCATCGTTCACAAGCAGCAGCTTCAGACCGCTGTATGTCGGGCCCGGCTTATCATTCGCAACGAGGTGCCATGTGTGGTCCTTGTTTTGGGCCGCATAGACCAGCTTTTCCGCGACAAAGGCGACCTGGTTGGGATCGATGAAGTTCCAGGCCGGGCTCTTCACTCCGTCGAGGAACATGTAGGTGGCACCCGACTCGGCGGCGTTCGCTTCGTTGCTGAGGACCGCGACATGCTCTCCGCTCGGGCTCAAAAGGCAGCGATGTCCAGCCGCAGTCCCAGGCATCTGGGCGTCCACGTTGTGAACAAACCTCTGGGTGACTTTCACTACGGTCCCTTGCTTGGCGTTGCCGGGCAAAGTCTTGAGGGTTAGGATCTTGAACGCAGTTTTGCCGTCGCGAACCAGAACCATGTCGTCGCCGCTCTGGGCCACGTAGCACGAGTGCTTGCCGTCTGGGCTGAAAACGAAGTCAAGGGCCTCCCCATTCCAGGTGTGGCCGGCGTGGTCAAATTCAGGGCCGTCCACTCCATCGATGACGACCACCTCATGGGTTCCGTACATCGCGGGGGCCGCGTAATGTCCGCCGTCGGGGCTGACAACAAACATCGCGGCCTGCTTGGCAGGCCCCAGCAACGTCTCCTGAATGTTGGCAGTCTGCGCTTGCAGCGTCGGCGTCGAAGCCATCAAGGGAGTGAGAAAGGTGAGCGTGATGAATAGGCGCCCGGGGCAGGACTGCACTCTAAAACAGCGCAAGACGATGACCTCCAGCAGCGATGGGGTAGCGGCAAAATCAGGGAGATGAGAATCATACGCCTCTTCCGGGCCAAAGGCGAGCGACGGATTTGCCTTACTCAGCCCTAGAGATGTGCACACTCGGATATAAGCCCTCCATTTTCGAGTTCTGTCCGGTTAACCGGAACCGAATCGAGCATTGGCTGTTAACCAGGACTTATCCATGCAGTTGAAATGACTGAAAGAATTTCGCGGGCGCGAAGGGAAATCCGTCACGCCCGCGGGTCTCCACAGAAGTGAAGCGAGCAAACGAGTGACTACGTTCAAGGAGCACGGATTATTGGCACAAAGGCAGAGTATTCGTCAGCGAGGTTTTTCGATTTGAGGTGCTCGGCCTCGAGCAGGTCGATGAAGACTTCTACAAGGTCTATTTTCGAGATGGACTACCCACCGCTCATCGCGATTGATTGCTAGTGGGTAGTGAACCTAATTCATCAAATGGCTACTGCGCGGACAATGTGGTTTTCGAATGAGCGAAGCGTTTGGAAAAGTACAAGCGGATGCACCGGCTTGGCGAGTATCTCCGAATTTGTAGCCACGAGATAGAGCCGCTTGAAGAAGAGCGTAAGAGTCGTTGTGCCCGGAGACTAGTAGAACTTTACATTCGGGAAGAAGTTCACAGATCTCAATCGCGGCCTGCGGCATTACAACCCCTGTCATGAGGTATTCGAACTCGCGGTCATGGGCAAGTTCGACGCCCGGTTCACCGCTGTAAGCAACCGTCGGCTCAAAGCCTCCCGTCTTCAAGACCATCGCAACGGTGTCGGCCACTACGGTGTCGTCATCAATTACGAGAGCGCGTGGGGGACGTTTGCTTCGCCTTCGGGACTGTCACGGTAACGCTTTTACTTTAGGAGTATGTTGGTTCTTCTTGGTTTTAACTCTTTCTCGAACTGGCCTAAGCTCCAGTAGCTCCTCAATCACGTATCCGCCAGTTGTCCCATCCGAAAACGTCGCGATAAGCCCGTCACGACCGTCTAGCTCCACCGCCAGCAAGTGAATTTCGCTATTCATTCGGCGACTATTAAATATGGAAAGACCTTCTGACTGTTCAGAATTGCTCACCTGGCAAAGGGTCCCCTTGTGCAGCGACCTCTATTTCGATGCATAAGGGGACGAATCCTACCGAGCCTCGGGTGAATCAGATTATCATCGAGGAGAGAAAAGATGGTTGTGACATGGACGACCATTTGCGCCGGTGTTCTGTTGGTTGCCCTACTGGTTAAACGTAATAGAGACACGAGAGACCGACTTGAGATGGAACTGCACAGCATCACTCCGGAAGCCCTGCATACATTGTTGGTTTCAAATCAGGATGTGCTTGTCTTTGACGTTCGTCAACCTCTTGACTTGTTAGGTGATTCTGTGATCATCCCCGGTGCAAAATGGCTTGCCCCGCTCGAGGCGCAGGAAAATCCATCGCTCATTCCTAAAGAGAAGGACCTGGTCGTCTATTGCACGTGCCCCAGTGATAAAACCAGTCGTGCCATCTTGCGTCGAGCACTCGCAATGGGGTTCTTGCGGATCAAATTCCTCAAGGGCGGGCTGGATGGGTGGAGAGCAAAAGGCTTTCCGATCGAGCGTTACGAAAAGCCCTTCCATCTCTACTCGGGTAGCAGTAGCCACTTACCAACCGCGGGCTAATGGATTCCTCTTGAAGAGGATCTGAAATCCAGCGTCTAAACGCTAGCTTGACCATCCAATCACGGACAGCATAACAGGAGGTGCAAAAATACAGGGAGGTGCGCCTACCTGACCCCCAGCAAAGCGCACGGGGAACGTGCGGCAATTTTCTTGGCCCGTTGCTCTATCGGGATGATCTCCTGCCCCAGTCCCACAACCAACAAATCTGCGTGATTTTTCTTTGCGGACTCGATGATTCTGTCAACTTCATCCCCATCAACCAATTCGGTATCGAGCGAGACGCCAGCGGCATTCGCTTTCTGCCGAGCGGCGGTTTGATGCAGTGTATGTTTGGTCCGCGTGCGTTCAATCCATTGCTTAGCCGGCAGAGGAGAACCATCCCATGAAAAGTAATTCGGTAGTGGTTCGAGAACTGTTACTATGCGCAACTCTGCTTGTAATGCCTTTGTCAATTTGATTGCGACGTCGAGAGCCCTATCCGCCTCGAACGAGTCGTCATAGACAACCATTATCTTGCGAAACATCACAAACCTCCGCGCTCGCCTAATCTATTTGATTCCCAGCACTGCACACGGGGCACGTTCGGCAATATCCTGTGACGTGTGGCCAGTCATCAGCCAGCTGTGCTTCCGCATCCCTAGAACCAGCAGGTCAGAGTGATGTCTCTTCGCGCATTCGACTATGGTGCCGACTTCGTCTCCATTGATCAATTCCGCATCGAGCACAACGCTCGCAGCCTTGGCCTGTTGCCGAGCTTCAGCCTGCAGTGCGCTGTACCTGGCCCGCTTTTCCTCGGTCCAGTTCCAAGTTGGTACCACGCTTGCCGCAAAGGAATAGTAACCGGGGAGCGGCTCAAGGACGGTGACCACACTGAGTTCTGCGCTTAGTGCTTTTGCTAACTCGATGGACGCCCGCAGAGCCCTACCAGCTTCTAACGATTCATCATAAGCAACCATGATCTTGTGAAACATAGCGATCCTCCTTTCAAAGAAATCGCGGAAATCCGAGACAGAAGTCACGACGTACAGAACCGTCCTCGTCGGAGGTTACGGCAGAAGAGGCAATCTGAAAATCACGGCGGCTGAATCATGAAGTCATCACCAAAGGCCGAACTCGAACGTATCGTCCCATCTTCGATTCGCGTGTGGCACTCTTGACGCGTCATGGTTCTGCTCCGATCGCCAGCTCCGTTCTGGAGCGTACTTCAAATCGTTCCGCCAAATGCCTTGCCATATTCAACACTCGTTGAATATGATTCCCGAGGATAATGGAAGGTGCAAATAGTGAGGAAAAATGTTAAGCGGCGGGGTCCGGGCAGGCCCGGGAAGGACCGTCCCAATGGAGCGTTGCTTCTGCTAAAAGCAGGCCAGTCTGCATTCGCCCGGCACGGCTTCGAGGGCGCAAGTCTGCGTGCGATTGCTGCAGGGGCGGGAGTCGATCCGGCATTAGCGGCGCACCACTTTGGCTCGAAAGAGGCCCTGTGGGAAGCGGTCATCGAGCGACTTGCTCTGTATCTCGCTCCCTATATCGTTGAATTGCGAGAACTGAAGACGCACGGGGAAATCCCGATCCGAATGCGTATCGAGACCGCGCTTCGGCAGTTGATTGCCGGAGTTTGCGGAGAGCCGGAGAGCGGGATGCTTATCTCGCGCATCAGTGCGGAGAAGGGAGAGAAGCTGGACATGCTGGTGGAGAAACTAGTCCGGCCCTATCACGACGCCTTTGAACCTCTCTTGCTCGAAGCCGTGCGAGTGGGCCTCATCGCAGAGCAACCTCTTGAAATGCTCTACTTCATGCTTCTCCACGCTGTCACGATGTCCGTCTCGTTCCGGCATGTGCTTGGGTATTTCGGCGAACCATACGAGGATATTGAGCGTTTGAAGTGCGACATGACTCAGTGCTTGCTCGCAACTTTTCTCGGAAAGCCGTCAAAGAACACCTCGAGAAGACGGAAATTGCCAAAACGATCATAATGACCATTCTTGACAATCTCGGGGACCTCCGCGCGTTGGCGAGATCGTACCGGACGACGTGGCCATCAGCGCCATCAGTGAAGGAATACGCGGGTATGCGCTGGATCCAAGCGTAGCTCAGGCACTCCGCGATATCTGTTTGAAAAGACTCACGCTGCGGGATTATGCTTCAACCCGATCACTGACTTCGCAGTGTCACGTCAGAAAGTCCTATCTTTCGCGCTGGGTGTGAATCTACGCAGGATGAATTCCTGTATCACGCCGTTGACCATGCGCCCGCCAGTGGTGACAAGAGCATTTTCGAACACGAGCGCCGTGCCGCGATTTGTTGCTGGATAGTAGGCGTTCGAAATGGCACCCGAGGCCAGATCGCCACCGATGCTCGAATAGTTCGGTTCCCACCGTCCGTTGTCTCCCCTGGCGCTGAATGGGCTGGAGAGTGCGTGTAGAGTGCGAGACTTTTTTGTGCCCGTTCCCTGGTAGAAGTAGCGCGGGTCCTGGTGAAGAAGCGATGGCAGAATGGCACCGCCGATCATGATGTCGGTAAATCCGTTTGTGTAAAGAGCGCCAACGCGCTGACCGTAGCCCTTCGCTCCAAGACCGTAGTCAGGGGTGTCTGACACTTCGTCGATGCCGGCAAGGAAACCTATTCCTAGAAATGTTACTGGATCGGTTTCGGCTTTAAGCGCGAGCGAGAACTTGAGTTTCGTCGTGAGCGGCGCTGCGTCGCGATCATAGACGGTGTAAAAATTCGGGATGAAGCCGAGAACGCGCTGCTGTTCCTCGATCTTGACCTGCTCGACGGCAATCTCATTGGAGGAAGCGAACACTGTCACCGACGTCGCGTCCGGCGAAATCGCGAGTTTGCTGCCCTTCAGGAATACAAGTTGGCCCGGGCTGACGATAATCTTTGGGGAAGTCCAGGTTGTAAACCCGGCGGCGCTGATTGTGACGTGGTAAGGGAGTCCAGGCCTGACTTCATCGAATTGAAAAGACCGGTCGTCCTTGGATACGATCGTCTGATTTTCAGCGGGGGCAGGTCCTTCAAGAATGACGGTAGAGCCGGGGATGATGTCGTGGTTTACATCGACCACCGTGCCGGTAATACTTCCCGGCTGCGGATCGGGCGCGGCAATTTCCTGAGATGTTGCCGGAACGACGACCGATGCGCAGAATATAAGCGCGCCGAGGCATTTTTTGATACTCATAGCTCAACGGCACTCCAAAAGCATGCAGACGTCGCATTTGCTTAACGCCACGCTCCAGTTGCTTAACGGATCCTTCCAGTTCAGGTTTCACGAACGAATTATCGAACGTATTTGCAACCTTGCTTGTCAGACTTCCAGATGAATCTCTTCCCGCTGTATCTTGATGAGGCCGATCGCAATTAGGATTCGGCATTCGACGCGTTTATGAAACGCGGAGATGGAAGAAACGGCCTGTAACTTTTTTGGGTATTTTGTCAGTTCTGATGCATCGCGACAGCCTCGATCAATTCCCATCTCTTGAACTTGCCTGTGACGGCTCTCGATGCGAGTGTGTTGGTGGGCATCCGTGTTTCTCGCGTCTGACGACAGCAGCTTCGTCAACGGCATTGAACTTTTTGTGGACGGCGGCATGGCGCAAATCTGACAGAAGGAAAAACCACAGCGCGGTCAACGACTCAACAGGGCGGTGTATACGACCAAGGAAGGCAGTGGCGGGAACGACGGGGCTCGAACCCGCGACCTCTGAAGTGATAGCGAAGAGGAAGCGGGTAACTTGCAGAAAACAGCGTCACGGATGGCCTCTTTGGCGCTCTAAGGAACGATCAGGAATGATTATCGACCCCTCACAAACCGACGACCGCTGCCTGGGAGATCTCTTGCCTCCGGACAAAGAAATCAGTTTGCAACCCTTCGTCCCACTACTTTTGGTCAGTCTACCCACAAAAGTCCTCCACAGTATCCTTGCTGAATCCAATCGCAGGTCCCTATTGTTCCCGATAGAACGCCGTTCGGATCGTCAGAGAAGTAATTAGCTATTCCCCGCTCGCGCCGTACTCAATACGCCCGTCATTCCGGGCAAACGGCAAAGGACCTCAAGAGCTGGTCTTCTCTGCACAGCTCACAAAACATCCGATGTTCAATCATTGCCCAATACGCCGCGACAGCTGGGGCTTCTCTGTCGAACAGATCGCGCTCTGTGTCTCGCGCGTCGTCAGAGACGAGTGACGCCCACTTCCGTCGAAAATCCAAATACAGCTTGCAAGCCACGAAGAGACTCCGCCTCAATTTGCATTTCTCCGTAAACCTCGGAACCAAAGTCTAGCGCGAAATAATGAAATCCAAGCGAAAAAAGGGGATGCTTGCGCCCCACGCCGCTCGTGAACGTACCATGTACGCTCGTCCAACTCAGTGCTCATGTCCCGCACCTCCCGCTGATAACCAGTCTCCATCCAACTTTTTGATCTCCATCGATCTTCCTCGAACGACACCTCATATCGACCATCCGGCAAATCACCGAGTGCCCTTTGAATTTCGCACCTGACGTATTCATAGATTTCCAATTGAGGAGGGAAACCTTCACCGCGAGCACAGCGCATGGTGCCTCGTGACCTATGCCTCTCAACCTACCATCTAGCAAGACATTTTCACGTCGAGATTCCGGCATTCATCACCCGTCACCTGTGTCGAGCATACGCGCTATTGAGATTGGCGCATCGAATACGCTCTGAATACCTAGTGCAGAGCCTAAGTCCTGCCATGCCCCTCTTGTGCGGACCCGGTAAGCCTTTCAATCCAACAGATGCTTCGAGTAATTTCACGCAGCCTACGAATGTTCTGCCTCAAGTTTCTTTGGGGGCGTTGCGATCCGTGCGCGAAGATCATTGGAAATGATCGCAAGTGCAATCAATGTTCCGAAATTAAAGCAATGAGGGACAGGTGACTTCTGCTTAGCGACTACAAGATATTTACGCGACTTTAAATTCCTTAAAACTCATCTCATCTTTATTTAGTTTGTGGCACCCTTTATAAAAGGGCATCCTTACCCAAAATCACAAAAACTGCACGTCTCTACTTGGCCACGACTCAAGGGCTCAACCTTACAGGCGAGAAAATTCAAAATCTTTGCATGTGGAGGATTCCCCATGAAACGGGTTCTCATACTCTTCGTGTCTTTGTCTTCGATGTGTAGTCTCTTTTCAGCGTCGGCGCAAACCGCCAGGCAGCAACAACAATCACACTCACAGGCGTTTGATCTTATCCACCAGGGACAACTGGATCAAGCCATTGTTGTTCTCGAATCCGCGGTCAACGTACCGAGCCTTACAACTGCACAGCGCGGTAGGGCCTACCTGTTGTTAGGTTATGTCTACAAGGAGAAAGGAAGATTCCGGTCCGCGCAGCGCTTCTTCGATCGGGCCCTTCGGCTGATGGATACGGCTGGCGACCGTTCCAGTGATTACGCCTCAGCTCTCGATCTGTACGCGGGGCTTCCCACAACTGACCTGGACAAAGCTTCGAGAGCCTTGCATGAAGCTGCCGACGTGGATACGCATCTGTCGAACCATGCGGATCTCGCGAGAATCTACTCGCACATCGCGGAGCTTGAAATCGAGTGGAAGAAATACAAAAAGGCCAAAGAGGCGCTCGAGGCCGCCCGAACTCAAGCTGAATTGGCCCACAGGCCAGGAATAGCGATCCTACCGGATATCGATGCCACGAGTGGATGGCTCGCGATTTCGATGGGAAGGGTTCATGACGGCGTCGCCTCGTACACGACAGCTGTGGCAGAGTGCGAACAGCAATTCGGCAAGACAAATGCCACGACCGGCTGGTCGTATCTCCTGTTGGGCAAGGCGGAGGAATTGGATAACGACCTGACAGGCGCTGTGCGGAGTATGGACAAGGGTCTCGAGATCCTGAAGCAAACCGTGGGAACCGGCAACATCCGGTATCTCGCCGGAGAACTCGCTTATTCTTCTCTGCTTGATCACACAGGTTCGCATGGCGAGGCCCTTCGCGTGAGAGCCGCAGCGAACCAGTCGATGAAAACCCTGGGAGTCCAACAGTGTGCCGGCTGCACGGTGAGTGTGTGGAGCCTTCGGCATGAAGGACAATAGCCAGTCTGCGCGAACTAACGCAATTGAGCGGGCCGGAGCTTCCTCGTGACCAGCCGGAGTGCCATTGTGTCCTTATTTGTGCTCGCGACCTCTGCGTCACGGACCTCTGCCCGCGCAACCCGCAGAAATCCAATTTGGAAAATGCGAGGCGCTTTCCGCCAACGGCGATCTCTCCCCGAAATCGGTGCGCACCCATAGTCCGGCCTGGTTAGAACAAGTACAGCGTCCACTATCCGCTGGCAGATGTCGATCCCTCCATTCACACTGACGATGTCTGGTGGCGGACTCGATGGACGATAACGTACGATTTCTTTCGCACATTTGATTTGAGTTGTAGCGGGGAAGGTTGGTACAAGCAAGAGGAGCAAGACCTCTGAGGCGAGCGAGATGGAGCCAACCATTGAAGTAGGTAAAGATCCGGAGGGCGGAGCCAGGCAGCCGTAGGGGCCGGTGGTTTTCGCATCGTGCGCCAGCTCCTCACGGAATCACTGCTTTTGTCTTTGGCCGGCGCGGGGCTTGGAGTCTTCGTCGCTTACCGGGCAATTGGTTTCATCATCCCGCGGTTACCGGACCACTCCTATCCCTACGAAGCCGACTTCCATATCAACCTTCCGGTGCTCTATTTCAGCGTGGGCCTGGCGGTGCTGAGCGGAATCATCTTCGGCCTTTTCCCTGCGCTGCAATTGGCCCGCCCGGAGATCAGCCAGATGATGCAGGCAAGCATGAGGCGGCTGCCCGGCAGCGTGAGAGGCAGCCGGCTGCACACGTCCCTCATCGCCGGCCAAATCGCACTCACCTTACTCCTGATGACCGCGGCCGGAGCAGCCATTCAGGGCTTTCTTCATATGCTTCGCGTGCCGCTCGGTTACGATCCGCGGCATGTGATGTCGATCGTCATTCCGCTAAAAGAAAACGCACACACCACCTGGGCCGATCGCAGCCGTTTCTTCACTCAACTCCGAGAAAAGATTGCAGCAACTCCGGGCGTGCTTGCTGCGGGCATTTCGACCAACGCCACTCCCCCAGACAGTGGCTTCGTCCTTCCCGTCGAAATTCTGGGCAAGCCCGCCTCCCAGGCGCAGGAAGCCCATTTGGAATTCGTCAGTTCTGAATACTTCACCACGCTGCAGATACCGCTGCAGCGTGGGCGCACCTGGGAACAGAGCGAGATCGCGCGCGGGGCCACGCTGGTCCTCGTGAACCAGGCCTTCGTACGCCGCTATCTGGCCAGTGGGGACGCGCTGGGTCACTCGGTTCGCATGCCCCAGCTTGCCACTCTTCCTCCCATGGTGTTAACCGCAACCGGGGCCAGCGGATGGCTGCCGATCATCGGCGTCGTTGCCGATTCACTGGATGATGGACTCCAGAAGCCTGTTGCGCCGGCGGTCTACGCTCCGTATACGCTGCTGACGCCGCCGGTGACGCAGGTCCTGGTGCGCACCCGTGGAGAGCCGCTCGCGCTGCTGCACAGCATCCGTCAGCAGATCGCCTCCATTGATCCAGACCAGCAGATCGTGAGTGATGTACGCGACCTTGAAGGCTGGATTGAGCGCGAGCCGGAGTTTGCGCGAGGACGCCTCATCTCCATTCTCTTTGGCGCATTCGCCATCCTGGCGCTGACGCTCGCCGCGGTGGGCTTGTACAGTGTGGTCTCCTACACCGTCGTGCAGCGCACCAGCGAACTCGGAGTTCGGGTGGCGCTCGGGGCGCGACGGCGCGATGTATTGCGCCTTGTCGCGCTCTCCGCCGGAACCAGTGTGGGAATGGGGATTCTCGCCGGCTTGGCGCTGAGCTTCGGTTTGAATCGCATGATCGCGCGGTGGATCGAAAATGGCACTCGTGACCCATTGCTGGTGCTGCTCGTGTCGGTTGTTCTCATTGGCGTTGCCGCGCTCGCCTGCCTCATTCCCGCACGCCGCGCTCTTGCCATCGACCCTATGACGGCCCTGCGCTACGAGTAATGCTCGTAGCGCAGGCGTTCACCCTCAGTCTGTCGCCGTTGGTCTTTTTGCTATGCATGCCGGAACCATCGCAATGGGCGCTTTCCGTATACACCAGGCGGCCGCCGGTGCCGACCCACACAGCACGGAACTTCCATCAGTAACGGTAAACGTTAGGTCCCTATCGGGACTGCCCCAACGCAACGATGGTGGATTGCCCCAGGAGTTTTGGGGGCAGTTTCGATAGGGTCGTTTGAAGTAAGTCGCTGGCGGGACGGACGCGGTGATCTACTTATGGGATTTCAATCGGCGGGATAATGCCTTTGTTGGTTGTTGACTCGACGCGGTGAACGAATCGGGCTGCACGGAGGCCGATTCCGGGAGAGGCGAGGTTGAAGCGGTACTTGCAAATGCGCTTTGCGTGGTTTCGTGGCTGCAGCCAGTGCACACTCCGGCATTGCGTGCGCGAACACGACAGCGTTGAGGTTGGGGGCTGTGCGTCTGTCATGAGCTGTCAACACTGCACCTCCTTGGCAGGGACGGGGCCAGGCTCGGCTGGAAGTAAAGCTGAGCGCAGGTGAGCCGTTCGCGTCTGAAAGACGGGTATCATGCCGAATTCATTCATCGCTGACCGGACGCTGATTCAGGCACTCGAACAACGGTTAGTCTCGGTCCCAGACAATAGCGCATAGCGCCCTGCCATCACAGGGGTTACTAGAAGGGCGATAACCATCTATCCCCTCAATTTCTTCCAATTGCCAACTAAAAAATGGGCAGCAAGGCTTTGGCAGAACTTGCCTTGCTGCACCAGGAGAATCCTATGAAAAATCGCCGCCCCACTCAGAGGTCTCGTAATGGGCAGCTTGAACGGCTGGCCCATCGGCAGGGATCTTGTGCAAAGCATCCCCTTCGATATCGAAACGAAACCCAAGAATCTTGGCGCGCATCGTGATTGAGTGAACATCGCGGGCAGCATGGTCGTTGCGCTGTGCACAGCCCGCAATGATCAACTCGCGCGTGTAGTCCAAGGATTCGCGATAGACCTGGAAATAGGCCGTCTCCACTCGTGGCATAAGGTCGAACAACAAGGCGCGTACATCGATTGCGTCCCGAATGGCTTGGAGCGACGCATGCCGCTGTTGAATCTTTCGCGCCAGATCCGCATCCCACCGGTCAGGTACACGGGCGAACCAGTCGCATTCCACCGCCTCGTCAAGGATCTGCAAACGAATGAGTCGTAATGGGGCTCGGGTAAGTTCGCCGAAGCGCATCTGGACGCGAAGACCGTGGAGAAACTGGCTGGCCTTATAAAGCTGCTTGAACAAACCACCCTTCCCCTCCGTTGCCCAATTCTTCCTATATGGGTCGGAAGGGAAAATGGCAGAAACAAGCGACATGAGAACCTCCTGGGAATGGGGGATTGGAGGCTGTTAGATGGCCGCAATACCCCGTTCCTTGCTGCGGATACGGATGACGTCGTCGAGTTTGTAGAGGAAGATCTTGCCATCGCCGATCTTCCCCGTGTAAGCGGCTGAGATAATCGCATCGATCGCTTTTTCAACCGACTCGTCGTTGAGGACCAGTTCCAACTTCACTTTGGGTAAAAGGTCCACGTCATATTCTCGTCCGCGGAATACCTCTGTATGGCCCTTCTGGCGACCATGTCCGCGAACCTCAGAAACGGTCATTCCTTCCACGCCAAGTGCGACGAGCGCCTCCTTCACGGATTCGAACTTGTTTGGCCGAATGATTGCTTCAACCTTCGTCATAAGTCCTCGATTCCAGATACTGATTGATCGCTGTAAGCGAAAATACGGTGCGTTTCGAAATCAACATCGAGCTCAGACTCTGGGGCCAGTAAGATCCTTTGGCATTCCAGCAGGCGCAGCCAACGAGGAAATGACATACTCGGGATAGGCGGAAATGCCATGCTCGTGAAGATCGAGCCCTTGGAGTTCGCCTTCCTTGGAAACGCGCAAAGTGCCCGTCAAGTTGACAAGGTACATGAGGACCAGGGCAACTCCGAAGGTCGCAGTAGTGATAATCGCGCTGCCAATGAATTGGGCCTTCAGCAGGGTGAATCCGCCGTGGTAGAAGAGGCCACTCAGCGCAGCAGAGTTATCCGGGCCAGTTGGACCGCTTGCTCCATACTTGCCACAGGCAAACAGCCCGAGTGACAACGTGCCCCAGATGCCGCAGAATCCATGCACAGGCACCGCTCCAATGGGATCGTCGATGCGCAGCCACTCAAGCAGCTCCACGCCCATGCAGACAAGCACACCTGCTACGCCACCAAGGATGATCGCGCCGGTTGGGCTGACCCAGTAGCACGGACAGGTGATCGCGACGAGCCCCGCAAGGAATCCGTTGACCGTAAATGCTATATCCCATTTCTTGGTCAAGAAGTAGGCGTACGCCATGGCGGTAAGCCCAGCCGCGCAGGCGGCCAGCGTGGTATTGGCAGAGACGCGTCCGATGCCCGCGAAGTCCATGGCAGAGAGCGTTGAGCCTGGATTGAACCCGTACCAGCCAAACCAAAGAATCAGTCCGCCCGAAGCAGCAATGGTCAAATCATGCGGTAACATGGGTGCCCCACCGTCGCGCTTGAACTTTCGACCAAGCCGAGGACCGAGCACAATGGATCCGGCAAGCGCGATGAAGCCGCCAATCGTGTGCACCACCGTGGAACCTGCAAAGTCATGGAAGCTCTGTCCGAGGTTGGGCAGGAAGAAGCCAGTCGAACCCATGGTTGCGAGGAATCCGTCTGGACCCCACGCCCAATGGCCGATGATCGGATAGATGAAGCCAGAGACACCGAGCGAGTAGAGCAAATCACCAACGAATCCGGTCCGGCCGATCATCGCGCCCGATGTAATCGTTGAACAGGTGTCGGCAAACGCAAACTGGAAGATCCAGACAGCCAGGAAGGCTACGCCCGTAGATTCATAGGTCTCTGGAGCGTCTTGCAGGAAGAACCAGTGATAGCCGATGAAACCGTTGCCGTGACTAAACATGAAGGCAAAGCCGATTGCATAAAAAAGGATCCCGCAGAGGCAAGTGTCAACGATACATTCCATGAGCACATTGACCGTTTCACGGGAACGGCAGAAACCGGCCTCCAGCATCGTGAAGCCAACCTGCATGCCGAAGACGAGGAACGCGGCGATTAGGGTCCAGGCAGTGTTGACCGGGTTCACGACATCGGTTGCCTTCAGCGTCGCAGCATCAGCCGCGAAAACCTTGGTGAAAAGCAATGCGCTTACACATGCCATGATGAGCAGCGTCAGGCCAACACCTGCCACTTTGCCCGCCAGCAGGGTAGCTCCGTAGCGCCGCCAATTTGGTTGACGAAGTCGGGTTGCCAGGCGCGAAACCTTCTCTGAAAAAGACAGAGCCTCACCTCGCTGCACAATGGGTCTCATTGCGTAGTTCCTCCATTCAGAATTTGTATTCGTAGAACTATTTGAAACTCGCACTGACTGATGCGGGAATCGGCATCCCGACGGGGATACATGAATCCAATCATTTGCTCGAGTACTTCCTCAGGGCGGTTGCTGGCCTGACGTACGGATGGATCAAAATGGAAACATCGATCGTTGCAGTAGGTGAAGCGATGTGTGCGCACTTTCGAGACGCATTTGCACTTCTTGGGTTGACTTTTGTCGTGCTGTATGAGGAGAGGGTAGAGCCCGTGCGATGAGAAAACAACCTATACTTTGGTATATTCGGCGGAGCTTAAGTAAAGATCGTATAAGGATTTAGCGAAAGGTCAACTGTCTCTTCGAATTACGCCGGTGCTATTCGTATTGAAGTTCAGCAACACAAGATGGATTTGCGCAGAATCCATTTCAGGCTTCATTAAATCAGTGCCTTCGCGTGCAAAACAAATCATCGGTTCAGTTGAATTATCCGTGAGTTAACCCCGCGGAAAGATCAAGCCAGGCAATCCTGAGATCACTACGCAGTGAATCGTGACCTGTATCCGAATAAGCCTCGTAGGAAAATTGCGGAAGTGGGTAGCTGCGTTCTGATTGCAGAAGACTTCTTTGCGTAGTTCGACCGGAACAATCCGTTGATACGCGATGCTCCACTTGGCTACCGCCGCCTCGTTTTAGAATCTTGCGGATCGATGTCCGCCAACGATCTGAGGCGTTCCACTTCCCAACGTATAAAGCAAATTCCTCTGCGTCCATTGTCATCTCAAACAGATTCTTCAGCATTACCATGTTTAATCACGAGTTATCTAGTTCTCCGTATCTTCTTTCACGATCCGTTCGGCGGCCTTATTTACATCCTTGCAGGTCGTTTTCGTGGTAGAACGTGCGATCCTAACGTTGGCAGTAAAGGCAATCATCATCTCCCCAATGTGACGGGGATTCGGGCGAAACTCCGCAGGGCAAAGGGAGCATTTGTAATAGCCTGAAAATCTCCCATTGCGGTCTTTGGCCGCGTCGAGGTGAGCGTCTCCTCCCATGCGCAAGTCTACGCTGGGCTCTAGTTCACCGCTAGACCTGTGGAATTTCAAACCGCACCACTACACCCGCGATCGCGGCTACTTGACTTGGTGCTTGGCGTACTCTTCGGGCGTGAATTTACCGGCATTGACGTAGCTTTCGTTCAGCTCCGTATACTTCTTCCACTTCTCGGGCAGGTCATCCAGTGCAAAAATCGCCGAGACGGGGCAGACGGGAACGCATGCGCCGCAATCGATGCATTCCACGGGATCAATGTAGAGCTGGGGAACGTCGTCGAATGTTGTTCGGCCGTCGTCATAGGTCGTGTTTTTCTTGGGGTGTATGCAATCCACGGGACAGGCATCGACGCAAGCGGTGTCCTTTGTCCCGATGCAGGGTTCGGCAATGACATATGCCATGGTCACCTCCGCTGTCCTTCACCGTATGCCCGCTACAAAAGAAGATTCAAGTGCTGCCGAGGTAAACTGGTGGAGTATGGAACCGACGATTGAAAAGATTTCCGCGGTCACTCTGCGCGTTGGGAACATGATGAAGTCCGTGCGATTATACAGAGATCTTCTGGGCATGGAGCTTGTCGATGGTGGAGAGGACGCGGGTTGATGCCGTCAGTTTTGCCCCACAAACGCCCTCGATCAAATTGTCGAGTTGATCCGATGGACCTCGATCGCGGCTGAGCAACGGTGCGATCTGCGAAAGACCGCAGTCCGGGTCCCGTTCGAGAATCAACTAACTCTTTTGCTTCTCTTTGTCGGAGGGGAGAGCTGCTGTGCCGGGTCCGAGCAAGAATGTCTCGTAGTGCGCGATGGGAAGAGATTGATTTGCACGGTGTGGTTCGCAACCTCCATGTCTGGAGACTGCGGCACCGAGAGCTATGATGAGTGTTCACCGCAAAGATATTGGCGGTCCAGCAGGTCCCCGTTAGCAGCGGCAGAGGATGTTGGCACTAGTTTCTTGACGCCGTCGTCAACCACTCACTACCATACTTGTTGTGCTTTCTATTCGATTTTAGACATTGACCTCTCAGCCCCGCCTTCAGCCTTGTTGATTCCTGTTTGATTGTGTCGTCCAGGGTTCTTGGAACAGAGGCATTTGATGCAGCCATCTTTCAAGCGCATCGGCGTTTTTGGCGGGTTTGTGGTTATGCTGATTCTGCTGGTCGGCAATGCCCTTGTCACGAGACGTCGGGTAGACGTTCAAACCGGCATCGAGTCCTTGGTCTCGCACACACACGAAGTTCTCTTTGAGCTGAAGCAAGCGGAATTGCTGCTGCTCACTGCGGAAGCGGGTAAGCGCGGCTATTTGTATACCGGCGACGTCAGGTATTTGTTCCCCTACAAAGACGCAATCGCTCACCTTGAGCCGCAACTCGATACGGTCTCCAAGCTCACCGCCGACAATCCCCGCCAGCAGGCGTTGATTCCTGGGCTCCGTAATCTGATCAATGAAAAAGTATTCGAAATGGGCGAGACGATCGAGCTCTATCAGTCCGGTAAAGCAGACGCGGCCAGGGATTTGGTCCTCACCGATATCAGCCGGGGAACAATGGATCAGATCAGCCTGACGATTTCGCAAATGGAAAGCGAGGAGGCATCGCTCGAATCGTCGCGGGTGGCTTCCTATCAGAGTAGTGTTCGGCGCACGATCGCCAGTATCTATCTGGCCAGCCTGCTCGCTACTGTAGGCTTGGTCTTTCTTGCGTATTACATCCTGCGGGAGATCAAACTGCGAGAAAAGCACGCTCTGGAGATTCGAGAGCGCGAGGAGTGGTTCCGAGTAGCGCTTACCAGCATCGGCGATGCGGTGATCGCAACCGACAAAGAAGGCAGTGTGGCTTTTCTAAATCCGGTCGCTGAGCACCTTACAGGGTACAGTTTCGCTGAGTCAAAAGGAAAAAATGTCGTCGAGGTTTTCCCCATCTTCAATGAGCGCACTCACCAACCCGTCGAGAACCCTGTCAAGAAGGTGCTCGAAAAAGGCCACGTGGTCGGGCGCGGCTATCAAATCGTACTCAAACGAAACGATGGTACGCAGATACCGATCGAAAATAGTGCGGCACCCATCCGCAACGAAAGAGGGGAATTACTCGGGGTCATCCTTGTGTTTCGCGACGCGACGAACGAGCGCAAGGCAACGGAGATCATGCGCAAGACCGAACGGCTCGCAGCTGCAGCCCGCCTAACCGCCACCATGGCACATGAGATCAACAACCCGCTTCAGGCGGTCGGGAGTCTAATCTATCTCGCCAAGTCAATGCCAGGGGCGCCCGAAGCCTTGGTCGAGCAGCTGAATGTCGCCGATCAAGAGTTAAAGCGCGTTGCGCATATTGCCCAGCAGGCGCTTGGCTTCTACCGGGAGTCACCGGCCGCCGAATTGATCGATATACCAGCCCCCTGGTGAACTCGGTACTTGCGCTCTATACCAACAAATTTCAAAGCAAAGACATTCGCATTGAGTGCAATTACGGCTATTGCCCGCCTGTCGAAGCTGTGTTAGGAGAGCTCAAGCAGGTTCTGGCGAACCTGCTCGCCAATGCCGCCGATGCCGTTGGTAAACAAGGAACCATCACACTCACCTTGGGTGCTGCAGAAGTAGCTGGCCGAACTATGCTTCGGATCCTGGTTGAAGACGACGGGCCGGGTATTGCTCAGGAATCAGCGCAGCATCTGTTTGAGCCATTTTTCACCACCAAGCGAGATGTTGGCACCGGTCTCGGATTATGGCTCTCGAAAGAGATCGTCGACCGGTACGGCGGCAACATTGAATTCCTTCCTCGGGACCGTGGGGTCAATGGAGCCGTGTTTCGCATCCTCCTGCCCAGCAAGACGAGTCCTACAGTGTGACAACGCTAAGAGAGATGCATCCGGCATCTTACAGATGGCAGTCAACCTCCGAGCAATCTCACTTACCCCGCGGCGTCGATGCCAGGAGTCCACCTGTAGAGTTCAATTCGAAGGAGTGTGAGGTCTGCTAGCTATCGCAGCCCGCAATCCAACTGAGGTAGGGGGAGTTCATGACGTACATCGCCTTGAGCTTGTCGATTCGTCGCTTTTAGGTGTTCAAAATCCAGCTGCGCGCGTGATCGCGTTCCAGGGAAGGATCGAATTCTGACCGATTCGACCAACGCGGTTTTGCCGGATGCCACTGCAACAATTGCGAATCACGAGGGCGCGCGTTGAACGGCACAGGTTGATTTTCTGAGAGCGTGCAGATGAGCAGAACAGATAGAGAGACGGAATCGCCGATCGAGCCACCTCCCACGAGTCAGCAGCGAGCGGCCACGTCTAGACAGTAGAACCGACTCTTTTCAGAGGTTGCATCCACACATAGAAAGCACCTAACGCTTTGATGTCGCGAATTAACTGCTTCGATGTTTGGTTCCGGCCAAAGCGTTTCGAGTCCGAACGCTTTTGCGTACGACTGGGCGCGTTAATAATCAAGCGCTACGTGCCAACAGGCGGTGACTTGGTGATGGGCCGGCTTCGCCGCAACCACCCGGAGCGCCGCTGGTTGACCTCGAACCTCCAGTCGCTTTGGAGATACGAGCGGGCGTGGCTGGCTCGAAGACCTTGACCACTATATTCAACTCATCTTGAATTCTGTCGAGCGTGTCCTCGGCATTTCGCAGTTGTTCTTGTGCCTGTTGCACCCTCGCAGTGCTCTCTTGCTCTTCGGTGTTTCGTTTCTCGACTGCAATTCTCAAGCTCTCGATGGACTCGGTGAGCTGCCTTTGCTGCAAGGGCTCGGTAGCTTGCTTTAGCACATCTTCTGATCGCGCCAATTCGCCTTCAAAGTACCTCCGGTCTGTCTTCAACTGCGAGAGCTTTGATTGTGCTTCATCGACGCGCTGCTCTGCTCGATTGACTTGGTTCTGCTGCATCTCCATTTCAGCAAGAAGGATCTGCGTTGTCTCGGTGACTCGAAGTTCCTCGTGAATTTCCCTAATTTCGGTCAGGATTGCCTGAAGGGTCTGCGAATCACCCTGGCTGGTTTGGCCACAACATGGCACAACAATCACAAGCCCAAGCATCGCAACGCAAGCTGTCCGAATCATCATCGTGACTCCTGAGACCTAGCCGCCTGGCTCACCGCATAGCAACTTGTGCAACTTATTCCCACACCAGCCCCAGCTACTCCACCCTGCAGTGACAATAGAGAAACTGCTGCACCGTCCCGAATGGAGCCTGGTGCAGTCCTCCGAACTCTCCAACAGTTGGAAATGTCCACCAAATTCCCAGTGCAGTGATTCCGCGTCGTAGCGAACCACATCGAGCCCACTGCATTTCATCGGGCCTTCGGGGCCGAAGGTACTCACGATCACATGCCCTCCTCGCCGAACCGTTCGTGCCACCCGGCGCAAGTAAGTCGCACGGTCGCTCTCCGCGGTAAGAAAAATGAAACACCGCTCGGTCATGCCACACATCGTAAGCGGAGGCATGAAGCTCGACTCGGGTGATGTCCGCGACAGCCAGGAAATGTGCTCCGATGCCGAGCCTAGTCGCTTTCGACTCGCATCGATGGCCGCCTGCGAGATATCAAGGACGGTGATATTCTCATATCCCCGCGCGAGAACGTCGTCAACCAGTGTGGATTCCCCGCCGCCCACATCGATAATCGCCGCCGACTTCCCCGGACCGAACTGTTCTATAAGCCTGAGCGAACTCAAGGTGCGGTCGATACCAGCTGACGGCGTCCGGAGCTTTCTCCGCGTAGATTCTTTCCCAATGACTCTGCGAATTCATATCGACCCAAGCCTTTGTTATCTTCCTCAGAATGAACCTTTCGCAACTCCCGAGCAGAACTTTGACCTCTTCCAGTAGCTCTCGCGCGGTTCACCCTGTCCATCCGCGTCCTTGCCTTCTCCCTTAGAGCCTGAAACCATGAGTGGAGCGCGATGTCTGAACTCATACAACTCGGTGCCCTGCCATCGCAGCCAGCGTTCGCTCGTCCATCCAAGCCCAGCGCTATCGCGCTTTGGCTGCAGGGTGTCACGCTGGCATGGATGCTGGTGGAACTCGGCGTCTCCGTATATGCCGCCGTAACCGCTCGCAGTCCGGCGATGATGGCCTTCGGCTCCGACAGCCTCGTGGAGCTTCTTTCAGCGGTCGTCGTGCTCCTTCAGTGGATCCCGAAGATGCCAATTTCGGAACGCAAGGCGCACCATGCTGCCGCAGTTTTGCTCTTCGTGCTCGCCTTTGTGGTTGGGCTAATTGCCCTTGGGTCGTTAGTCCTTCGCCTGCAGCCTGAGACGAGTCGCGCTGGAATCGGGATCACCTTTGCAGCGCTCATCGCAATGCCGGTATTGGCCACTCTCAAGCGCCGCGAGGCCCGCCGTAGCCAGAATGCAGCACTTGCGGCAGATGCTGTCCAGTCCGCAACGTGCGCTTACATCGCGCTCATCACCTTGGCCGGCCTCGCGCTCAACGCAGCATTCCACATCCCGTGGTTCGATTCACTTGCCGCTCTGCTGGCCATCCCCATTCTCATCAAAGAGGGCAGGTCGGCATGGAAGGGCCAAGGTTGCGCATGCTGCTGAGAGCCTCAATTCTCAATTCTGACGCGCGAGACCACGCGAGTTGGCCTCGCACGTGTTCAGCGGTAGCCGCGCGCGAGGAGATACTTCGCGCCATCCTCGAAGGCCTTGGGACCAGGCACGAAGAACCCGAAGGCGTCGGCCAACCGACCAATCACATTAAACGAGAAACAGACCGCGAGCGCGTCCTCGATTTGTTGACGTGAAGCGCCGGCAGCGAGGACTGCTCGCATGTCATCCGCATCTACCGCGTGCTCGCGTGTCAGCTTACCCAGTATGAGCAGCGTCGCCCGCAATGGTTCCTCGACTGCCGCGGTATCCAGATTGGACAACACTGCGGAGACCTTTTTCCCGTCGCGATATGCCCCTTGCGCAACCGCAGAGTGTGCCTTCGTACAGAACTCGCACTGGTTGGTCTTCGCTACGAACGCGGCCATCAACTCGCGATCACCGACCGACCAGGTGGAGGCTCCGCGCATCGCGTCCTGCGTAACTGACCCCATCGGCTCGCCGTAGAAGTCAGCCCGGTACTTGACCAGCTTGATGACGTCGAGCACCGGCTGGCGCGACATTGTCCGAATGAGCGCAAATAGTGCCTTCGTACCGAAACCGTGGCCGTTCTCGAGGATTCGAAGCCGCATGCTTACCCCTTCGCGGTCGCGGCCTCAAGGGCCGCAAATGCCGCGTCGTATTGCCGAGCGGCCTGCCCGATCGCGGCGCACACCACGATCTCGAAGACCTGGTCCTCGCTGAGGCCGGACTCCCGCGCGGCGGCGAAGTCCTCGTCAGTGACCCTATAGGAATGGTTCACAACCTTGTTGACAAGCGTAGCTGCTGGTTTGGCGAGGCCGCTGTTGTAGAACGCGGCCCTGCGCTCGGAGGGCGAGGCTTTGCCGTCTCCTTCCAGGATTCGACTCGCCAGCGCTTTCCGCGCCTGTCTGACAGCCGACATGTTCCTCTCCTCTACCCTTCGGCAGCGACGCGAGCGAACATTTCGAGGATCTTGCCCCAATCGCCTTCGGTGTCGTAGATGCGACGCATCTCATCGCGACGCGCCCCATAGCGGTCAAGATGACGATGCTCCAGTTCGACGCGTGTACGATCGCTACCGTCGGCGTTGAATCGCACCTCGATTTCAGTCTTCAGGGTTGGGTCATACTGCCAGTCTGCATTGATATCCCACGAGAGGACCAAGCGCGAGTTGGGTTCCCACACGAGTACGGTACCCCACTGACAGGTGCTTCCATCGTCGCCGCGCTCGAACCAGCGGCCCCCGACCTGCGGCTCGATCACAGCGTCCACGGCATTGGCCTTTCCGATTTTGTAGTATGCCAGCGGCCACCATGCGCCCATCTTCTCGGTGAAAACCCGCCACGCCACTGCCTGCGGTGCATGGACGCTCACGACCTTCCGCACGCTATTAGGGTCGAATCCGACGGAGCCTGCGCCCTCTGTGTTCATGCACTCTCCCTCCCGAGACGAAAATGAATTCGATCGCAAACGGTTCCACGCCGTTTCGTGATTCACTAACTCTTGGGGAACTTTGGATCTGCTTTGACTTCGTTGATCTGCTTGACATGCCGTTCGCTATGCGCGGCGATGAAGAGAATAAACTCATAGCCGTCCATCTTGCCAACGGGGCCGTCCATTACGTGATCGCGCAATCCCGCGGTTGAGCGGAGGAATTGTTCGGTGGATTCGCGGCTCTCGAGAAAGTGCTTGAGCGACCTCTCCGGAGAACCAAACCGGTTGTTGGGCACAAGCGGCTCAGGCGCCTGCGCCTTGTGGGAGCGGTCGGGAATCATCGCTTCGACCGCAGCATCCATTTTCTTCACGTCGCGCCCCGGGTCTCCGGCCGGCAACGCCATGACCTTCTTCTCGACAAAATCGACACGAATGAACTCCTCTGCCGCTGCAATATGTTCCATCACCTGCGCCACGGACCATCGATCCGGGCCCGGCTTGAAGTTCCATTGCGCTTCGGAAAGGCCCTTGGTTGCGTCCAACACATCTCTCTTGGTGGACTCGAGATATTGGAGTGCGTGCTCTTTTTCTGCCTGCGTCAGTTCCTGAGCCGAGATTGCCGCGACTCCGGTTACCGCTAGCACCGCGATCATTATGCAATTCAGGGATCGATTCATCATCTGCGCATTCTCCTCGTGCGTCGGAAAACCCGTTGATCTTCCTGCTGAATCCTCAGTGGCCTTTTTTTGTCCTCATCTCTTTGGATGCTTCTCGTTCGGCCGCCTCTTTGAAAGCCATGAGCGTTTGGTTCCAGAATCCGTCGAGCCAATCACGCAATGCCTCGATCCCGCGGGCGTCGACTGCGTAAACCCGTCGCGTGCCCACCGCATGAACGGTCACCAGTCGTGCTGTCATGAGGATCTTCAGGTGTTGCGAGACTGCGGGGCGACTGACCTCCATCCCGTCGGCTATCTCGCCTACGGATCGTCCGCCGCCGCGCAGGCGCTTCAACACCGCCCGCCTGGTCGGATCTCCCAAGGCATCAAGAACGAGTTCTTCGTAAGTAACCACTTACAGTAAGCTATCACTAACGGAAATGGACGTCAAGTTCGCAGTTTTCGATAGCTGCTACGAGTCCGCATAGAGCGCGTGCGGGGTATTTGCAGCTCAGCAGCAGGTTCAGGAACGAAAACGATAAGGTGATTCTCAGTCTCTTCTACTTGCGTATAAGCATTTCCTTATGTAGCCTCTCCATAAGGAAATGCTTATGGTGTTGGAAGACATGGTTTTCAAGGCGCTCTCCCATCCAGTTCGAAGAGAAATCATTGGATTGCTCGCAATCGCGCCGCGTTCGGTAAAGGAACTCACCGCGAAATTCGAAATGTCTCAGTCGGCGATCTCCCAACACCTGAAGGAACTGAAGACTGCGGATCTAGTAACTTCGGAACGAATCGGGTTGGAGCAACACTATCGGCTCACGCCCCAGCCGCTAAAGTACATCCTGCATTGGTCCGATACTTACCGCCGCTTGGTTGACCCGTCGGGCCACGGCTGGACATTCACCTCGGCAAAACATCGGGATAAGAAAATTCGCAGCAAAGGAGAGATTCAGAATGGCCGTTGAGGGTTCGGTCCCAACACCAGGAGTCATCGTTCCACATCTTGTGGTGCGAGATGCCGCGGAGGCCGTCGGCTTCTATGCGCGAGCTTTCGGAGCAAAGGTCTTGTACAGTTCACCATCTCCAAGCGGAGCCGGAGAACACATCCACGTAAAGATATGGGACTCCCTCGTGCAGGTTTCAACGGAAGAACCGATACAGCGCCAAGAAAAAGTGGAAGGAGCTTTGCTCGCTTCCCCCGAGACGTTGTCCGGTTCCACTTGTGTCTTCCAGATCGGTGTTCCCGACGTGGACTCGGCATTCAGACAAGCCGTCGACCATGGGGCAGTCCCTGCCCTACCACCGACCGATATGTTTTGGGGCGATCGCTACGGTTGGATTCGCGATCCGTTCGGTCATGTTTGGGCACTCTCCACGGTTAAGGAAGTTTTGACACCCGAGGAAATGGAAGGCCGCCTTCGCGAATTCGCCGCTCAGATGAAAGGAGAAAACAGATGAAGGTATTCGCTCGACTTCTCCCCTTACTTCTGACCCTTCCCCTCTTCGCTCAAGGTACGCCGCAAGTATCGACAGACCCTTGGCATGCGCTCTTATTTCTCCAAGGCACATGGTCCGCCTCTACGACCACCGCCTTGAACTGGCCCTGTACGGCCTGCACAACAAGATCATCAAGGCAGATGTAGATGAGGTCGCCGTAGTCCAGAGGTTACTCGCCAAACACCGCGACTAACCGAAGTCCCAGACCCCCTCGATCCCTTTGACTATGCGCCTGCATCAATCGGAAATCCCAAGTTGCGATAAGTCCGTATCTTTGACATGTTCCCGGCTGCTAGTATCTAGGTTGCAATCGGCGCCATCTATGATGAGCAACGAACCTTCCGCGGCCCTTATCAACCTTCTTCGCAGCACCTCGATCCTTCTGGAACACTATGGCTACAGCGAGCATGACCCCACGTTGGGTGAAATCCAGAGCTTTCTCGGCCGCGCCATCGCGCGGCTGGAAGCCGCACCGGCGGACCCCGACGAGTGGCATATTCACCTCGACGGCTCCCGCCCCCAGTGACAACATCGACAACTTTCAATCCCCCGGGTCCCAGGGCCCCCCGCGAACTTTTACAGGAACTCCGTACTTACCTTCAGCATTTCGATCAGACCGGTGACCTCGGCGAGAGTGACGCCGTTGCAGAAATCAAAAGCCGTCTTCGCGCCAGAATTCTCGAGGTCGAAGCCGAGCTAGCGCGTTGGAATAAAAGACCATAGATCCAGAACTTACCACTTAGTAAACATGATCCGACCGGAAACAGCCAGCATTGACGTTCAGGTAATCTGAAAGACCCTGGAGGAGCGGAAAGCCTGCCCCTTTAAGATTGGGGATAGGGTCGTCTTCGCGCCGAATCAGCACGCATACGGCTGGACTTGGCCTTCATTCGAGAGGATGAAATTAGCGCATGAAGGACAAGCTCAGGTTTTCAATCCGAGGCAAGCGTGAGCTGCGCCTGATATTGCCTTTTGTCGGAATTCTTCTGGCTCTGGTGCTGCTGAGCGACTTCAGCATCGATATTCTCTCTGCTGCGCGTGCCTACGTCGGGGGCGAGAGCCTTTGGAGCAAACGGCAGAAAGATGCCGTGATCCACCTTATGCGTTATGCAAACGGCCACGATGAGGGTGACTTTCGCGCTTACGAGCGTGCTATCTCGGTGCCTTTAGGCGACCGCGAAGCGAGGCTCGCGTTGACGGGCGCGCAGCCGGATGACGTTAAGGCAACGGCTGGCTTTCTGGCTGGCGCCAATCATCCTGAAGATATACCAGGCATGATCCGCCTTGTTCGCTACTTCGGGCGCTTACCGGCCATCAATCGCGCGTTAGGAATCTGGGCGCGCGGGGATGAGGAAGTGGCGTCTCTGAACGAAGCCGCAAAGCAACTGCACGCCGCTGTGCGAGATGGCAACAGCGGCGCCGGGGATGTCGCGCTATCGCTGAAGTGCATACAGGAAATCGATGCGCGGGTAACGCCGCTGGAGGAAGCGTTCTCTTTTTCGCTCGGCCAAATCTCGCGGCAGTTACGCGACATTTTGATACCTGGCATTGCTATCGTGGCAGCCTTGCTGTTGTTCCCCGGAATTGCGATCGTTCTCCACGACGTCCGGCGTGAACGGAGAGATACTTTGCATCTGACCCACCAGGCAAGCCACGACGCGCTGACGGGCCTACTCAATCGCATCGAATTCGAACGCTATCTTTCCAATGCCATCGACGAGATGCACCGAGACGGCTGCACACATGCGTTGATGTACCTCGATCTGGATGAATTCAAAGTAGTCAACGACACCTGCGGCCACGCCGGTGGGGACGAATTGATCCGCCAAATAGCCGCACTCATGCGGGCCAAACTGCGCCAGACCGATACTCTTGCCCGCCTGGGCGGGGACGAATTTGGTGTACTGGTCATGCACTGCGACGCCGGAGGTGGCGTGCGCTTGGCCGAAGAGATCCGCGAAGGGATCTCTCACTATCGATTCGCGTGTGGGCAACGCACCTTTACCTTGGGCGTAAGCATCGGTGTGCTCACTCTCGACCAGAAAGTGACCCAGGTTGCGGAAGCACTCAGCGCTGCCGATGCCGCCTGTTATCGGGCAAAGCAAAACGGGCGCAATTGTGTGCAGGTTTGCCACTAAATCTTCTGGCCGAAGAGTTGGTACTTACCGTATGTCAAGCATGCGGCATTCATTTATGGCTAGATCGCCGCTGCTTTCGCCGGAGCGCAACCAAATCAGGATTGTCTACAAGGACGTGCGCCTTTTGCTCCACCTTGCCACGATGGTGCGAAGATCGCCACCGGAGCGCCACTTCAGGATGTTCCGCCGGACCGAACACTTCCAAGCATTTCGAAGTAGGCGGGTTGGGTCTCCCCTTCGTTTGCAGATTCCTCACCCGAATATTCGATTAGAGATTTCCACTTCGCACCCAATCCCTCGTAGACAACGCACCCCATTTTGAAATCTTACAGAGTTTCCAATGAACGTGGAGTTGGATTCCAGAGATGGATTTTTCAGATGACTTGAGGACTTTTTCAGTTTGGCTCGAATTGTCGGTACAGCGTCGGGCACTATCAGCTTTCCGCTACAAACGAGACAATGCGCGATGTGCTGTACATACGCATGACGCGATTTAACGAGTTCCGAGTGGGCCTCTCTCGCTTCTTGCTGAAACTCATGAACCTTAGGTGAGCCTACCGGCATGATTTCAAGGGCGCGTTCATAGGCGTCGAACCATCCCCACTCTTTCAATCTGAATTCAAATTGCCTTCGAAGATTCAGTCCTTCTTCGCAGTCTGTATTCATGTGACTCCTCTTGATGGAATCAAGGCATGAAGGTAGAGCCAGTTCGCGTGTTGAATATTGTTATCTCTTCAATCTAAAAGTCTTTACTTTAAGGGACGGCATATTTCTGCCGCTGTCTACTTTAGATACGTTGGACGCAGGATAGGCATCATGTGTGAGCCGTTGTTTCGGGAACACTTGAAGATTCCGGTAGACGGGACACAGGACTACAATCTGAATTATGCCCCTCTTGCCGAACCTACAGACGAGATATGACGAACACGGTGTCCCTGTCTCGGCGAGGTGTTCGCTCTGTGGTGAACAGATGCCGCAGGGTGCTCCGCGCATCATGAACCCAATAGCTAATGTTGAGTGGTTCGCGGCTCAGTTCGGTCTTCATGTGTCGCAGATTCATCCAGAAGTTGAGGCTCGTAAATCGGCTGGACGCAGGTTCGGTCAAACCTAGCCGACAACAACTCAATTCAAAACACTCATCTCGCTGAGTCTGTCGATTATCACTGACGGATGGACCGGCTTTGCCAAGATTTCAAAATCGTATCCCCGTTCGTTGGCCTCGTTCAACAGGTCAGCGGCCTTCTCGTTCCCGGACACGAGCAGCACTTTGCAGTTCGGAAGAACTCTGCAGATTTCAAGGGCGCGGCATCAATGCCTGTGATTTTGGTCATTACAACATCAATAATGAGCACATCAAAGGTTTTTCTGTTGCACGTGTGATTGCGGCAGCGCCGCTGCATAGAGAAAAGGCGGAATATCCAAACATGTTCAGAATTTCAACGAGAGAATCGGCCACAAGTTCCTCGTCATCGACAACGAGGACGCTCAATTTGCGGTCTTCTCCGGAGATTGCAGAGCGACCGAAATCGAATGGTTCCGTCTCCGTGATCCGGATTGGGTTGAAGCGTGCAAAGTGATGATCACGATGACGCATCACCGGAGGAGCACTTGGCGGATCCTCAAAACTGCGTTGTGTTCAGAAGAGCATATCTCTCCTCGTGCATCCAGATCAGCGATGTGGGCGATAGCGCGGTTGTCCTTTTGAATCCTGAAGTCGTCAACGGCGAACGCGAATGGGAAACGTGGTTCTTCTCCATCTGGGGTCCTGGCGCAACCAGGTATCCTTCCTTTCGCACGTATGTCGAGTCCGAACTCGAGTCGGTCAGACGGCTGCGGTAAGTTGCGCTGGCAGCTCTTGCGAAAGCGGGTCAGTGTTGTCACAAAGGTAATTGAACGGTTGCCCACTGTCGTTAGCACATAATATGTCCGGTGTTTATAGCAAGTGATATGTCCGCTTTTGGGGCGGTGAGGATGGAGCCATGCGCGAGAGCATGGCGATCTATCCGATCACCGCGATGGAGCGGGCGATGAAGCTACAGGAAGTGTTGTTACGGGCCACATCGGGGAAGATCAAGTGGTGGCAGGCGGCGGAGTTAATCGGCATCAGCGCGCGTCAGCTGCGACGCAGGCGGAAGCGCTATGAGGAAGAAGGCTACCAGGGCTTGCTGGACCGGCGACGGCGGAAGCCAAGCAGCAGGCGGGTGGCGAAGGAACAGGCCGAAGAAGTTCTGAGCCTGTATCGGGACAAGTACTTCGATCTGAACGTGCGCCACTTTCACGAGAAGCTCGGCGAGGAACACCAGATCGGGTTGAGCTATACGTGGGTGAAGCAGGCGTTGCAGGCAGCCGGGCTGGTGAAGCGCAAGTCCAGGCGCGGGGTGCATCGCAAGCGGCGTGAACGGCGTCCTCTGCCGGGGATGATGCTGCACATCGATGGCAGCGAACACCATTGGTTTCAGGATGAGCGCAAGCATGACCTGATCGTGATCCTGGACGATGCCACCAGCGATATCTACTACGCGCAACTGGCGCCGGAGGAATCGACCTTCACGGTGATGGCCGGGCTACGGGCAGTGATTGAACAGAAGGGATTGTTCTGTTCGCTCTATTCCGACCGCGGAGCCCATTTCTGGCTGACGCCGAAGAGCGGCGGCAAGGTCGATTATGAACGTCCCACGCAGGTGGGCCGCGCCATGAAGGAACTGGGAGTGCATATGATTCCGGCATACTCTCCGCAGGCGCGGGGACGATCGGGACGCAGCTTCTCCACCTGGCAGGGACGGCTGCCGCAGGAGCTGCGGCTGCGCGGGGTCCGCACCCTGGAAGCAGCCAACCAGTTTCTGAACGACCACTACATCGCCGAGTTCAACCGTCGCTTCACGGTTCCCGCAGCCGAGCGCGGAACGGCGTTCATGTCCTGCCGGAACAGGAACCTGGAGATGGTTTTTACGCAACGCTACGAGCGAACCGTCGATCGGGACAACACCGTGCGCTTCAACAATCTGGTCATGCAACTGGAGCGCGCTCACTGGCGCCACACCCTGGCCGGATCGAAAGCGATCATCCATCAGCACCTGGATATGACGCTGACCCTCATGATCGCGGGACATCGCATCGGACACTACAGCGCGGACGGGAAGCTCCTGACGCCGCTGAGCAAAAAACAGATCAAGGCCGTGGAAAAGACGTTGAGAGGAAAAGTTCCTTTCCCTCTCAACTTGCAAATCCCGCAAACAACGCGGGATTCGCACTTTCCCACCGCCTCTACGGCTACTAACTTATGAAACCGGACATTTCACTTGCTACGAAAAGCGGACATTTCTACTTGCTAACGACATTGAACGGTTGCCCACTACCCAACCGCAACCGAGAAAGCTACACTCGGATCGGCCACAATGGACGCACAAATCACAAGACAGCTGATCGATCAAACGAAACTCCTCCTCGAGGACGAAGCGACCGAATGGAAAGCTGTCGAAGCATTGTGGCGGCCTTTTGCTGATTAAGGTGACGTGTGCAGCCGAACGAGGTCACCTTGATGCACAGTACAACCTCGGCTTTATGTGTTGCGCGCGCGACACCGACTGACCAAGTTCCTGCTGCGTACGGGCCAGCGTCCTCCGCTGGGAGTGAAGGCATGGACGGCGCGTTACATGGAGTGGGTGCTGAAGGTCCGCTACGCGCATCCGGCGCAGGAGGCCACGTTGCTCGATTGTATGAATGAAGTCGAGCACATGGCGGCACGGGTCACGCGGTTGGAAAAGTCGATTGTGGAAGTGATTGAGTTGGCTCCCGCGCCGACGCGGGACGTGGTCCGCGGCTTACAGGCATTGCGCGGCATTGCACACATCTCGGCAGTCACGATTGCCGCCGAGCTGGGCAACATCACATCCCGTTTCGAGGGCGCGCGAGACCTGACGGGGTATAGCGGAGCATTTCCGAGCGAAGACTCCAGCGGCAAGCGAATCCGAAGAGGAGGTATTACCAAGTCAGGTAATGCGCACCTTAGACGCATCGTGGTCGAATCGGCCTGGAGCTATCAACACCTGCCCCGCGTAGGAGCCAAGCTGCGCAAACGACAGGAAGGGCTTCCGGCAGAGATCACCGAGATTGCATGGAAAGCGCAGACCCGCCTGCATAAGCGCTACATGGCACTGACGGCCCGAGGCAAGGATCAGAGAAAAACCATGACGGCTGTCGCGCGAGAACTGTTGGGCTTTATCTGGGCCATCGGGATCAAGGCCGAAGCAATGGCCTGCAAACAACAAATGGTGGCATGACCAGAACCGAAAGAACAAAAGCAAAGACTTTCCAAATAAGGAAAAAGCAAAAACATATTAACCCATGAACAGCGTTATCCAAATCGAGGACAGGGTCAGCCGCAGCCGGAGCAAGCACGAAGGAGAATCCTCGGCGGAAATTTGCGACAGGCTCAGCCGGACTCGCGTGAGTAGTCAGAGGCAGCTCCCGACGGATCATGATTATGCGGTTCCGAACCCGCGAAATATCAGCTCGATCAATCGTCGCCATTACCTGCCACGGCTGCTGCTGACCTTGTCCTCGAAGTACAACGACCAAAAACCCGAGGCGATTCGCAGATATTGACAGATCACACCATATCAATGTCCGGATTGGCCACAAACCTCTCGCAACAGAAGAAACGGTAGCGCGGGTGCGAGGGGTCCCGGATGTATCGTTCAGTTCATGGCCATGATCGTCCCGATACAATCGTTGTCCATTAGCAACAAAGAGTAATAGAGCGTTTGTCCGTTATCAAATGACTTGATCGGGTCTGGACTAATACGGATGATTGCACTGCCCCATCCTTTTACGGTGAGACGGTAAGTGCCAGGACGAACGCCCTTGATCTCGAACGAGCCAACGTCGTTAGTTGAACCAACCCATGTAGTCTTCCCATTGAAAAGAAGTCGAACTTGAGTGGACTTTAGCGCACTTTGTTGCAGGCTTAAATAGCCTCTGATCGTATCGCCACCGATTACTGCCGCTGCTGGTTCCGGTTAGGGCAACGCTGTGCGTAGCACGCAGCCGAGAGCACAATCCAAATTGCGACCAGAGATGGCAGTGTTTTCATGACTTGTCATTATGTTCCGTGAAGGAGCCCTCGTAAAGGGGCGCCACTGTTGGGATGCCAACCACTCCCGTGGTTGTTGGTGAATTACCGCCGACTCGGAACCAAGGGAATTTTTGGACGGCGGGGAAAGTCGCTTGTATCCTGGTCTCAGATTCGAGACCGGGCCACCGACGGGAAGTTTTCGCGGAATGGAGTGAATAGGTTAGCGAGAATTTGTCCGCAAGAGGGGATTGACAACCGATTCAGCGCGCCCTAAGTTCCCATAAGTTCTTATGATCATGGAACGCATGGCGCGTTCCTCGCGTACTCAGCTATAAGAGGTCCTAATGAAAGCCTTGTGCCGGTTTGCATTCTACGTTTCCTTCTTCGCGTTGACCCTGCCTCCTGCGTTCGCGGCTGAGGATTGGCAGAAGTCTTATCCGGTCTCAGGAAAGCCGTCTCTCACCATCGGCACCGGGGATGCTTCGACCGAGATGCAGCCTTGCCCCGCGTGCCGCGAAGTGAAGATTCGGGTGCAATGGAACGATCGTCGTCCCGAAGACTACACGATCACCGAATCCCAATCGGGAGATCACGTGAACTTTGAACTGAAGGAAAAGCAACGCTTTCACGTGAGCATAGGCAACCGTCATGAGCCGCGCGTGCTGATCGAGGCGCCGAAGGAAATGGATCTCGAGGCGCGTACATCCGACGGCGGTCTGAAGGTCTATGGCATCGAGGGCACGGTCTCGTTGCACACCAGCGACGGAGGGGTGGAGGTTGCAGATGTATCGGGAGCGATCAGACTGGTTGCGAGCGACGGTTCCATCCGGATGCACAACCTGACGGGAACGCTGGAATCGAGATCGTCCGATGGAAACGTCACAATCGATGGCAAATTGACCGGAGTCCAAGTTCATACCAGCGATGGCAGCCTCGACCTGACTCTTGCGGAGGGCTCGCAGTTGACAACTGCGTCGCGGGTAGAGGCCTCTGATGGAAACGTGAAGATACGCCTGCCGAAGACTCTGGCCGCTGACATCGACCTGCACACGGGCGACGGCCACATCGACTGCCAATTGCCGCTGACGATGAACGGCTACAACTCCGGCGGCGGCCACACCATCAGCGGCAAGCTGAATGCCGGCGGAACACCGCTCACGATCCACACTAGGGATGGGAATGTCACTGTCGGGGCGCTGTGAAACAAGCTTCAGAAATTTGACAGAGTTTGAGGGTTTGGATGAAACCTTGTCCCCCAAGGCAAACTTGGACTGGGCAGCCGGGAGGGGCGACGATTCGGAAAGGGGAAGAGTCACCGACAAGTGGCCAGCAGCCGCGAAATTGCAATCCATCGTGCATGATCCGGATTAGGCATCCGAAGAGCAGCTGAGAATCCAAACACATGTTGCAGGGATGACTTTCGGCATCCCTCTCAGAATCAGAGGCTGTCAAAATGTCAGATATTGCGCAGTCAAGGGATGCAATGTTCGTGGATATCGAAAACATGGAGTGGAATGATGCCATTCTGAAAAGGGATGTTGACTCTGCTGCAAGTTTTCAGTCGTCAGAATTTAGATTAGTCATTGGGGTCGAGGGTCACCGCCCAGCCGGAATTAATCCCAAAAAACGGGGGATGTCCGGATTGGAACGACGGACTAATTCTCTGTGGGCATCTCGGCATGATCGATGACGAGAACCTTGACCGGGGCTCTTGCCGATTCGAGCTTCAGCCCAACCTGTTCTTTGAGGGCGGTAAATATTGACGGACCAGCATCGGCCTGCGATGTGGAACTTTCGGTGCCGCTGCTTGCGGCGTCGGTGCCTGTTACGGGCGTCCACTTGAGGACGATGTCGTATCTTCCCTGAATCCCCGTCTTGTCGACCACCACCCGGCCCAGTTCTCTCGAAAGCTCCTGCGTGAGGGCTTCTGCAATGTCTGTAAGGGTCATGCCTTTCGCGGAGAATTTGCCATCTCCCGACGAGGTACCGGCTTCCCCCGGAGCGTTCTTCGACTCCGGAAGGTTGGGTCCGTTCTTTGCGAGGACGAGAGCGTAGACGGGAAGTTCGCGCGTCTCCCAATGAACGGCCAGTTTGAAGCGGTCGGCTAGGAGCCTTTGAAACATGGCCTGCGTCTCCGCTCTGCGCTGATCGCGGCTCAGCGTTTCCAGTCGCTCAGCAGCTGCGCTTTCCATCTTTGCCTCAATGTCGAATCGTTCCGAGTCGAGCCACTTTGGACCACCTAAAATGCGAGGTTGCGGAATTCCGTAGGCCGAATATTCCATAAGGTTCTTCAACTGAATGTTGGTTGCGGTGAACAGGCCGTTTGTGAAGTTGGAACCCGAACTGCCGCTGCCTGACTTGTCCAATTTCACGGTACTCACTTCAAATGCGGCCGCTGCGGCATTTGGAGGGGTGAACGGTCGGGGAACTGGGGCTTGGCTTGCGCCGGCTTGAGTGAAGGCTGATCCCAGCGCCGCATGCTGAATCATGTGAAAGCTGGAAGTTTGCTCACTTACCGGAACAGGCTGTTGCGCAGAAGAGAGTAACGGGAGAAGCGTCAGAAACCGGAGCCAGGTTAATTGAGATCGTCCCATATACGCCTCGGTCGTGAGTGTTCCATGATAATCCCCGCGAAGGATGCCGATCAGCGAATGACGTGTGAACGATTGTGACCGTCCTCTGAAGCACGAATCGCGCGACCGAGGGGGCCGAAACTAACAGTTCCGGTCGAATCACCGCAAATAGAGAAGTAACTCCGAAGTTGGCACGATCTTACTCCAAATCCGATCGGAACCGGTGGTCAGCTGCGGCGTTGTCTCACCGGTCGAGTTTGCCGAGACTTTGGGACACGACCCAAGCGCGAGTCATGTTTGAGGAGAAGATCGCAAGCGTGGAGGGCTTCGGATTCGAAGGTTGAGCTGTCAGCTGGGATGAGCCGCCAATGAGAAATCTTGTCGCCAAGCAAATCAATAAGCCGGAGCGACGGGAAGTCTCGGCGCATTTTGGGATCGTCCAGCTTGGCGGTCTCGGAGAAGACGAGCCAGACACCGCGCAGCATGACCACGATTTTGTTTCCCACATAGACCGCGAAACCCGAAAACATGGGTCGTACTTCTGGCTCGAGCGGATCTAGCGCCTCGAGAATGAACGGGTAGGAAGCAGATCTGCGTGCTGGCTTAGACGGCTTGGCAATTTCGCGTCGACCGGTCATAGCGCAAGGATAGCGCGAGGAAACGACATCACCTCATGAGTGGCAAAACATTTCACGGTTCCGATTCCAGGTTCCCAGAATCGGGGCCGAATTTTCTGGCACTGGCAGAAGGTCCGCAGAACGGCGAAACGAACTGGATGGCAATTAGAGGCATTGGATATTTGAAGTTTGAACCTGCTGTGCCGCTCCTGGAACTGTCGCTCAATTCGAAATCATCTCTCATTCGTGCAAATGCAGCACGGGCTCTCGGCGAAATCGATGATCCTTCCGCAATCGACCCTCTGATCACCGCTCTTTCCAAAGAAGAGGACGACGGAGTCATTGAACAAACTGCGCTCGCCTTCCAGATGCTCCATGCCCCAAAGGCGATACCGATAATCAAAACCAAAATCGGGACCCCTTCCCCTCAGACGCGCATATGGATTCTCGGCGCGGTTGAGTTCCTAGGTGGGCGGCCGGAGCTGCCTTTTATCGCAGACTCTCTTTCAGACCCCGCTATTTCAGTCCGGAACTTCGCGGGATTATCTGTACAACGTCTCTCGGGGAAGGATTTTGGGTTTCCGAAATGTGGGAGCGGGCCGTGCGGTTGGGGCGAAGACGCCATCGCGCACGCCCAACGTTGGTGGGCGGATCACAAACAAGATTGGGATAAATAGCCCGGCGACGCTCTAACCCAGATGGGCCCGTGCTGAAGCTACGAAGTAACTCCAAAACGGCGAAACAGGGGCTACTTCCCAGTGGGCCACCACCCGTTCAGAACCCCAAACTAGCTCAGACCACATCAGGGAGGGTTATAGACTTTCCAAAACACTGCGCTACTCGACTCGTCCCAGGTATCGGTCGAGCCAGTCGAGTGTTGTCTTCACCAACGCTGTTCGCTGCTCTGTCACATCGTGCGGCGTTTCAAGCACGACGTGGCTCTTCTGGTCCGATGGCGTCCCCAGCATCTGAAACAAGGTGTTCTGCGCTTCATTCAGCGGAAATGTGTAATCGTAGCGCCCGTTCACCATCAGCACCGGGATTCTGATCCGCGGCGCGAAGTCGGCCTGATCGCCACCTTGCGGCGGCACATCCAGAAAATACCCGCCATCCAGAAAGATGGCAGTCTTCAGCCGATCCTGCAGCAGAGCGGCGATGATGACGCCCGCCGCCGATCCCATGCTCACGCCCAGATATCCCCTTGCGGTGTGATCGATGTCTGATCGCGTGTCGAGGTAATCCAGCGACCGCGCAACATCCTTGTACCAGTCCGTCGTCATCGTGATGGCCTGTGAACCAGCCGGCAAGTTGTACTTGAGCCGACGCTCGTAGGTGTCTTGATACACCGGGTAAATTACCGCTCGCCCGCTCTGCAGGATGTAGTCGAAGAACTTTACGTCTCCCAATTCGTTGCTGTCCGGCGGCAAAAACATTACACGCGCACTGGGAAAGAACACAATTGTCTGGAACGGAGTTTTGGCTCTCTTCGGCAGGAAGAGATACGCTGACATGCGCTCGCCGTTGTAAGCCGCGTCGAACGACACTTTCTCCTCGCGCCAGTCCGCGGTCTCGTGCACAACGCCTTCTGACTTCGCATTGAGCGGCGACTTCGCATACGCGTAGAGCAGCCCATAGGCGCGAAACACCTCATCGTTCGCCGGCTTCACCTTGCTGAAGTCGCGCGAAACTCGGCGGACCGGCGCCGTTACTTCCTTCGGCATGGGATCAGTATTTACAACGCAGCGGAAGCCATTGCCCGCCGCACGATCGTACGGAGACAACGCCTCAGGACTTGTAGATAAATAGTTTGGTGACATCCAAGAACCGCCCAGGATGAGCCGCACATCACCATCCACAAGGTTCGCGACCCACTCCCGCGCATTGCCGACCATGTCATACGTCCCGAAAGGCCCGACGGCCTGATACGTTCCGACCGCCGCCGCGGAGTTACCGCTGATATTGCTCATCGGCGTCGTGTATTCGGCATCGTCCGGCGGAGCATTCTCATACCACTGCGCCATCGTCGGCAGGCTCTTCCCGGCAAACTTTGCGTAGGCCGACGCCTCGAACCAGCTCACGCCTGTAACCGGATATTCCGCTTGCCCTTCGGTGAAATGCCCGCCCGCCCAGGTCGAAGGTCCCGAACGGCCTGTGGAGTCACGAAAAAGAGCCATGAAATCGCTGCGATCGAGCTTGCGGCCATCGCGCTCAAACTCTGCGGGCCAGTATTCCGTTTTCTCGTATCCTCCGCCGTCGAGGAATTTTTGATAATCCCGGTTCGTCACTTCGAATCGGTCCACGAAGTACGACGGAATTTTGTGAGGCCCCACCCAACCGATGAAAGCGATATACGACCCCCACGATCGCGCTGGCACATGCACCATTCCCGCTGGAGCTTTCTCCTGCGCTGTTAGCGAGAAATTCATCGTGTTATCGGTATCCGGCGCTGCAACCATCGGCTCGAAACCCACCTTCGATACTCGCCAGCGGTAATACCCATCCGGCAGGCGAACAGCCGCGAGCGGCGTCGTCCCCAGCGCAACCCAGGCGGATTTTGGAGAGAGGTAGTCCTGCACCTCAACGGATACGCCTTGCGGATCAGAGTTGATCGCGATGCTCTCTGTCTTTTCTGCGGAAAACTGCTTCAGGTTCGCGTCGCCGGGCAAATCCTTTTCGGCTCGCTGCAATACCGCGAGCGCTGACAGAGGCTGCCGCGCGTCCATCAGTTTTTGAAACTCCGGTATCGCCTCCACCCGCGCCCAGCGCCGTTCTGTAGCGCGTCGGTAGATCCAGCCTCCTGCCACCGCCATCAATGCCGTGAATGCCAGCATCGCCGCAACCAGAGGCAATCGGCTCCGCTTCTCGGAGCCAACCTGCACAGCACTGCCCGAAAGTCTCGTTAGCAGACCCTGCGTATCCCGAGCGAATTCTGCGGCTGTCTGGTAGCGCCGGCTCGCATCCTTCTCAAGAGCTCGTCCCGCAATCTGTTCTGCTTCCGTCGGCGCATCCGGACGGATCTGGCGGAGCGGCACCAGTGGGGCGTCGACCACCGCCCGCATCACCGCCAGCCCGCTCGATGCCTCAAACGGCGGCCGCCCTGCAAGCGATTCGTAATACACCGCGCCCAAGCTCCAAAGATCAGTGCGTGCATCCACCTTTTTCCCCAGCGCCTGTTCGGGTGACATGTACATCGGCGTGCCCATTACCCCTTGCGCCTCGGTTACCGAACGTCCGGCTTCCTCTCGTGAGAAAAGCTTCGCAAGTCCGAAGTCCAAAACTTTGGTGCGTCCTCGCGGACTGATCATGATGTTTGCCGGCTTCAGATCGCGATGGATTACCCCGTTTTCGTGGGCTTCCTCGAGGCCCTCGGCCACCTGCAGAGCAATCGCAGTCGCCTCTTTGGCGTCCATCCTGCCACGGCGCAGCTTTACCGCCAGCGACTCGCCCTCCACCAACTCCATAACGATGTAATCGATACCGTTCTCTTCGCCGCTGTCATACACCGTGGCGATGTGAGGATGGTTGAGCTTGGCGAGCGCCAGCGCCTCGCGTCTGAAGTGACGCCGCGCCTCATCATTCACCAGCAGCCCCGCGCTCAGGACCTTGATAGCCACGTCGCGTTCGAGCTTTTCATCGCGAGCGCGATACACTACGCCCATTCCGCCCGCACCCAGCGACTCGACAATCAGGTAGCGGCCCAGCGTTTTGCCAGCCCCTGCTGGCGGCTTTGGCAAAGCCTCGGTGGGTGGACCGTCAGAAGCGTGATACGTCTCCGATGCTGTTCCGGCCAGCCGATCCTGCTCGGCGAGCATCGATTCCACCCGGTCTCGCAATTCTCCGTAGCCCTTGCCGGCGGCCGAATGCTTGGCGGCTCGATCGTTGCAGGCTGAGTCAAGGAACGCGGCTCGCTGTGCTCGCGGAAGCGCAAGAGCTCTTCTGCATAATTCTTCAGCTGTAGCAGGATCCGGATTCTCCATCGCGTGGCCCGGCGCACTTGGTCCAGGGCGTGCTCCAGGATTCACATTAACATGCGATCAATCGTGGGACCGACACGATTGCGACCGTCGCATGACTCAAAGTGAAATGTCGTTTGTCGAAGTTGCGCCCAAGTGACCATCAATCCGGAAGCTGCACCATTTTGGGTGAGGGGAGGGTTGCCCACCACACATCCGGAAGCAAGGCAGACGCCTCTGCCTCGCCATGATCATCGAGTAGTAACTCGCCGTTAAGATGAGCGGCGGCTATTCGGTACTACCGAATTCCCTCGAGGTTGACCGTCCATCCGGCATTTACTCAGCAGTACGGAAGGGTTGCCCATAATCCTCCCAGAGATTAGTCAATGCGTGCATCGCACTTTTTCTCGTGGTCACTCTCTGCAAAGCTACAATTACCTATCCGGGAGTGTACACTCTCGACGCCGTGCCTCAGGAAAGTTCTAGTAGTGGTAGAGGGGATGCGCGATAGTATTCCTGATGATCGGGTAACATGAGCCGATTTGCAGCGAGAAGGCTTCTTCGATCTCCGGCGTTCACCCTCGGGGTGACGGTTCTCCTTGCTTGGGGCATCGGCTCCGGCACCGCGCTGCTGAGCCTGGTGGACGCCGTCTCCTTTCGTTCGCTGGAAGTGCAGCACCCCGAGGAATTGGTGCGCGTCGTCCAGCACGATCCAGCCCTTCGAACCTGGACAGTATTTCCGCAAGCGTTTTTGCAGGCTCTACAGGCGCGGGATGAAGAATTCTCCGTGATCGCGGGAGAATCGGAAACCCAAGCCGTCCTTAGTGAGCCGGCCCCCGCTCAGGAGATCCACGTCTCCTATGTAACCGCGCAGTTCTTCTCGATGCTCGGCGTGCCCGCGCTCTATGGAAGAATGCTAGCGCCAAGCGACGACGGCGATGCCTCGGGCACTCCACCCGCTGTCCTGAGTTACGCCTTCTGGAACACTCGATTCCATGGCGACCCGCGCGTTCTAGGTCAATCCATCCTCTTGGGCAAGCACCCCTTCGTGATCGTTGGTGTCATGCCGCGCCGGTTCCACGGATTTTCAGCCGACACTACTTCCGACGTCTGCGTTCCGTCGGCTGCTTTTGGAATAGTGTTTAAGAATGGCGGCCACGGCGAACCTTCCTGGCTGTCGATCATGGCTCGACTGAGACCGGGGGTGACGAGCTCGGCGGCGGAAGCAGCCACACTTGCGATTTGGCAACAAGCCATCACGCAGTATTGGACCGGTCGGCTTCCAGAGGATGGGCAGTCGGCGCGCGACAATCTCGCCGAAGACCTCCGCCTCGGCGTTCAGTTGGAGAGCGAGAAGAGAGGCAACTCGCTGTTTCGCGAACAGTATGGGGCGGGCTGGGCGCTTCTGGGTGCGTCGGCTCTGGTCCTTGAGATTCTGCTTTGCGCTAATCTGGCCACCATTGTCCTGTCGCGCAACGCGGCGAACGCCAAAGAGGTTGCCGTGCGGTTTGGCACTTGGGGCTTCACGGGGGCAGGTACTGCGTCTGCTGCTCTCCGAGAGTGCGCTGTTGGCAGCTATGGGAACCGCTACGGGCATTCTTGTCGGCTATCTGCTCATCCCGTTGCTGGTGCAGGTGCTGCCGCCCGTGCGCGATATCGGAACGGATCTTCTCCCTACCGACCTCGTCGTCGGGCGCGATCTGCGGCCCTTGGCGATCGGCCTGATGCTCGGCATGGGATCGTCTCTGGGCTTCGGCTGCGCTCCCGCCTTGATCGCATCGCGCTTGCCGGTTAAAGAGGGTTTACAGTCGGGCCACGTTTCGCACCGACTCGGCGCGCAACGCCAGCTGTTGCTGGTGCAGGTGACGCTGTGCACGCTGCTGCTGGCCTGCGCAAGTCTTCTGGCGCGCTCCCTTGTGCATCTCCGTGGAACCAATCCGGGATTCGTGCCCGAGCGCCTGGTCAGCTTCACCTTCAATCCAGGTTTGCGCGGGTATACCGCCGATCACGCCAGCCGTTTCCATGAACGATTGATGGCCCAGGTGCAGGCGCTGCCAGGGGTTGTGTCGGTTGCGGCAGCCCAATTTCCCCTAATGAGAGGCACAGGAATCAAATCAGCGTTCGCGCCCAAAGGGGTCCCCATAGCACCGAACGCGCCCTTGAATGTCACCGAGGATTGGGTCTCCGACAACTTTTTTGCAACCATGGGAATGAAAATCATCGAAGGCCGTAATCTGCCGCAGAACCAGGAGCATGGACCCGGAAAGGTGGCCTACGTTGTGGTGAACCAGGCTTTGGCTCGCCTGTTCTTCCCAGGCGTTAGTCCCTTGGGTCGGCGCTTTGGCCCACGCGGCTACCAGGACACATACCAGGTGGTGGGCGTGGTCAACGACGCGAAGTTCCGTTCACTGCGCGAGGCGCCCCCGCCCACTGTCTACGAGGACGCGGGCCACCTCGATAATTTGAGCCGCGTGTTGTACGTGCGCACCAGGCTGCCATCGAAGACGCTGATCGAGCCGGTGCTGAGGATCTTCGGGGCCCTCGACCCGACCCTGCCGGTCACCGATGTGGCCACCATGGAGGAGGAACTCGATGCTGCGACAGCGGGGGAGCGATTCAACGCTCGCATCGCGTCGGTCTTCGCGTTCTCTTCGGCAATCCTCGCCGGCCTCGGCATCTACGGGTTGATGGCCCTGGTCGTCACGCAGCGCCGGCGCGAACTGGCCATCTATCTTGCCATCGGAGCACCGCGCTCCCGGCTCGTCGCACTGGTCTCACGGCAATTTCTCTTTGCGGTCGCAGGCGGGATCGTCGCTGGCGTGAGTGCTGCATGGTTTCTGGTTCCGTTGCTGCGCAGCATGCTCTACGATATCTCGCCCAGCGATCCGGCATCTCTCCTCACCCCGTTGTGCGCGGTCGCCATCATCGCGTTGCTGGGATCGCTTGGGCCACTGCTTCGCACCCTAAGCATCGAACCCGCAACGGCACTCCGCCAGGTCGAATAGCCCGCCGGCTAAGGGACGCGGGTGGCGGTTCCGACCGCGAGCGTGATTCTCTCGGTTCAGGTGTCGAGTCCGGAGAGTTCCGAGCGATCCGAATACTCTATATCGGCGTAGCCATAAAGCGCCAATTGCAAAACGCGTTGCAAGAGACCGGGAGATAATTTCGGTTTGGTGTTGCTCAACCAGTAATTGCCGGGTGGGCCGCAATACAGCCAGAACAATATCGCAGAACAGAACTGCTACTCGCTCATACTGTTGAAGGAACGGCGCTGCTGTTCGAGCGCGCCGTCGCGCTCACGCTGAAGTCCGATATCGCCAACCCCTTGCCGCCAGTCCAGATTTCAAAACCGAACTCGACATCGATCAGCCACCACGATGGATCGAGACTTCCTCGCGAGACCGCGTCGCCAAAGAACGGCAAGAGGTTCAGGTCGGTGACCGAACTGACTGGAGAGGATGCGACATAGGACACGATCTTCCACGAATGCTGGCTCCCGGTCCAGACTTCATACTGCGCGCCATCAATTGTTGCTGTAGCCACCCGCGAACCGAATGGCTGAATTGCCCCTTGACGATTCAGCCAGATCATCACCTCGGCGCCATCGGGCTGTCCTGATGCCTTAGAAGTTTGATTAAACCAGATATCGTAGGCGGCATCGTTGCTGTAGCCGAAAGGCTGGGTAAAGCTTACGCTGCTGGTGGCCGATACGATATTGCCCTCTTGAATTGGAAACGGATTCGCACTGGTGCACGTGCCCCAGTGGCATCCCTGGTAAATCGACGTATACGCCGCCGCCGGGCCGTTGGTGGCATTGTTGAAACCGGCAGTCGTAATCGTGAAACCAACTCCGTTGATTGTCGCGCACTCTTCGATCGAAGAGTCATTCTCGTTCATCTGGAAGTTGAACAGGCCGTCTTGGAGCTTCGTCACATTAGTCCGTGAACACGTCGATTGGGCCGGCACCATCTCAGAGATGAAGAAGGCCGTCAGTGCAACAGCGAGTCTCCATGCAAATCGCTTCATCGGTATATCCCTTTTTAAGTATAGGATCAAAGATATCAATCACCCATGCTTAGATTTCCGAGTTTCGGTAGGATCACCTCCAAACCGGTATGTATGGTCCGCCGCCGTTTTGCAAGCGAAGAATGAGGATGGAGAAATTCACAAGGATTGGCTCTCGCTTATTTCGGTTTACGATTGAGGAATGCCGGTCTCCGTCAGCGTACAGACTGTTCACCCCCGTAAGTTGGCCGCGGTGCGTCGCGAGGTCGCGCCAGGCGCGGTTGGCTCGGCGTGGGGGCCTGCTCTGGACAAGGTCTGGGAGTTCATTCGCAGCGTGCAGGGGCTGCGAACTGACGGCCACAACATTTTTCTCTACCATCACCCTAAGCAGCCGGGCGCTCCTATACTGTGCGACTTTGGCGTCGAGGTCACGCGCGCATTTGAAACTGCGAGCGAGGTGTACGCGACCGAAACGCCAGGCGGCGAAGCTGCCGTCGCCGTCCATCGCGGACCATACAACCGCATCAACGAGGCACACAACGCGATCGGAAAGTGGATGGGGGAGCACCGGAGGAAGTCTGCGGGGCACTCATGGGAGATCTACGGAGATCCGACGCCGGATCCGGCAGACACCGAGACGATGGTCGTGTACCTCCTAAAGTAGTGATTGCTCTTTTTCGGGCGAGTCGCCGCCTACTCCGTCGAAAATCACCACTTCCCGATGAGGAACCGCAGTTTAAGAGGGGGCCGTGTTCGGAGGAGTGATCTGGATGTTGTAGCCGAACTTGCGAAGTTGTTTGGCCAGGTATCGTGCTCGGTGGATTAGTAACTTTGGTTCAGGCTGAGTGCCTTGCTCGATATAGCTGACTCCTTCGTGGAGGATCTTCCAGACGATTCGGCAGAGGCGACGAGTGGGGCTCAGCCGAGGTGAACAGGCGTGCAGCAGAGTTAATCGTTGGAGGAATCGGGCACGCGGCATCGTCAGAGATTATGAAACGTCTCAAGGACGCGGAATATTCACTCCACAATGCGCGACAGATTTATGTACTGCATGTGGCGAACTGTCTTGCGTGCAGCAGGAAACTCGTGGTGCCTATTTAGATTTATCGCAATTGCAAGCCAGCCGTCGAACGAAGACTTGCAACTCCAATGAAGTCGCTAATCAATGATTCGGCGCGTCCCGTGGCGGGAGATTCAGACCAAGAGGAAGACACTGCGGTGGTTGCCTACTACGACATGGCAGAACACCGGCTGAATTGCGAAGTTTGCCGAGACGAGGACACCCAAGTCAGGCTCCTTTCTTCAGGACCACTCTCAGTAGCTTCGGTATACTTTAGCTCAGACTATGGAGAGTATTCTCGCTTCGATTGACTCCGAAATTGCCCACCTCAAACAAGCACATGCTCTGCTGTCCGGTGATGGAACTAAGAAGACGGCATCCGCTTCTCCTGTCCGCAAGAAGCGGAAGATGAGTGCCGCATCCCGCAAGAAGATTGCCGATGCTCAGAGGAGGCGTTGGGCGAAGCAGAAGGCCGTTACGGCGAAATAGTTCGACAACCCCTCACATTCAGTGGACTCCCAACTCATGCCGCGATGCACGGCAGACCCACCCCGCTTCTTTAGGACTCCCCCGAGGTGAAAGCGCTTCAGCTTGCTCAATGAGGTCGAATCGCTTGAGGGCGAGGTGATTGTGTCGGACGCGGAATCCAAAGACCGTGCGAATTGGAACCGGACACTGAGTATGCTCCCAAGAATTCTCTACCTGTGATGTGTGCATCGAATTAAGTCAACGGAGACAAACCGCGATGGCGAAAGTAATTAAGAGGTCGAATGGATACGAATTCGTAGGTCTGAGCGAAGTCGGAATGCGATTGGTAAACGACTTTCAGCGGCATCATCCCATGCTCTGTGAGCCAAGCCCGGAGCCCGACTTCAGATTCATATGTCTAGGCTCTCCGCAGCAGAGCCTCCAATTGGGAAACCTTGTCGCCAAGGTTCTTGCCGACGACCCAGAACCAACACCCCCGATGTTCAAAACGCGGAAGTGAAAATTGACTAATGCGCGGTCTACGCCGCCTTTCGGTTCTCAGACCAAACCATGTCCTCGGTGATCACGTGAAATCCGGCAGTCTACTGCTGTGATCCCCACAGTCCCTGGCAGCGCGGCACCAACGAAAACACCAACCGGCTGCTGCGGCAATACCTGCCTAAGAAAATGGACCTGTCACGCTATACGCAGTCGGAGCTCGACAAGATAGCGCTCCGCCTCAACCAACGACCGCGAAAAACTTTAGAGTTCCAGACCCCTGCCAGTAAACTGCAAGCAAGTGTTGCGTCGACCTGTTGAACTCGCACGACTTTTCACCCAGGTGGCTCAAGTGCTGTCGTCGGTGGGCGCATTGGCGACTACACGTTCGTCGAGCCCACATGAGATCTAAGCAGGTGTAGGCCCGCGCGCGTCACTTTTCTCGGCTTTGGGCGCCTGCTTGTTCGCTCATCTCGCCGTTATCTCCTAGAGCGCTAGTCGCCGTCAGAGGTAGCCAGCACTGGAGTGACATCTTCCGCCTCCCCAGGCAGCCGATTGTCATCCGTCCGCACCATGGGGCCATCAGAAGCGAGCTCGCCGCCAAGCACATTTGACTTGAAAACAGGCCAAAACACTTGAGCATACCAAGGATCACCCTCGTAGTGAGATATCCCGTAGACTTTGGGATATCGGCGGGAGATATGTGCTGTCCCAAAGATAACGTCCCACAAGAAGAACATATTTCCGAAGTTGCCCTTGTAATAGCCGACGCCATCATCCGTTGTTGCGGCATGGTGCGCGTGATGCGTCGCAGGAGTGGAGATTGCCCGTTCCAAAACCCAGGCGATCGGGCGAAGCACCTTGTGTTGGTAGAACGGCCTGTCCCATGGCACGCTTGAATGCGCAGTGATTGTGATGATCGACTTGATGGTGAGTACGGCGGTCGCGGCGGGTCCCAGACCAAGATAGACGAGAATGCTCGTCACGTAAGTCTGAGAGAAGAAGATGGTGAAGAAAGCATTCTGCCGGCTGGCCATCGACATACCCATATACGGTGCGGAGTGATGCGTGCGGTGAAATCGCCAGAGCCACGGAATCTCGTGGTGAAGCCGGTGGTACCAGTAGTGGGTCAGGTCGTCGGCGACGCACAGCATGAGAATCCCCCAAAATAGGGGAACCCAGCTAAAGGTATTGTGTTCCCGCGGTGCAACTGAGGGGAGCAAATAAAGACTGAACCATGCAAAGAAAGGTGCAAACACAAGCCGTGGCAGCGCGAAGCAGACGATGTCGAGAACGGTCTCATTGCCTCGCCACTCTTCGCTATATCGACCAAGGGAAAACTCGATTAGGCCAAGTGAGACGATGAATACCACAAAACCATTGCCGCGCAGCAGTTCGCAAAAACTCCAAAATAATCCTGTAGAATGGCCTGCTACCGCTGGATGGCTCCAGGGTGTCTGGCTGTGCAGAAAAAGCCATGCAAACATCAGGGCCGGAGGCAGCGCATAGATAACCAGACTTAACGCGGCATTCCGAACGATTCGCTTTTTGACGGCTAGATCCATTCTCATTGGGCAAATCCTTAGTGAGCGTCGGGTTGGGTGGGTACAGAAACTTGGTGGCCCGGCTGTCGCTCAAGCACGGCCCGCGCCAGCGTGAGGCCACCAATGATAATGAGAAGAGGTATCGCGGCAATCACTACTCCCACTGCGATCTTCTTCAGTAGAAGATTTGCATCTGCAAGTTGCATCTTCGTACTCCAATTACATTGAGAAATCATCCGCAACACGCTTCGCTCGTGTCCTCGCGGAGGCTGTCAGAAGGTGAGCTTTGCCGCGAGTTGAATCTCACGCGAGACTCTCTGTAGCGTGGTGGGCGATCCTGCCGAAGAAACGATGCCGAAAGCAGAGGTCCCCACAGCGTTGCCGGGATTATTGAACTGCGGTGTGTTGAACAGGTTGAAAAACTCAGACCGAAGTTCCAGGTTCCCAGCCTCGCGCAACGGAATCGTCTTGAAGACTGAAAAGTCCACATTCTTGGTCCCAGGGCCTTGAAGGATATTGCGTCCAGATATAGGCGCTGTTGTCGCTGAGCCGTAGACGGTGTTCCAATTCCCGCCAACGTTAGAGAAAGCCGCGGTATTGAACCATTTACTCAAAGCGCGCTGACCCGAAGGCACGGAGCCATTCCCGCTCGTCCCTGTAAAGAGCGCTCGCGGCGTAATGCCGTCGCCAATGTTGAGTTGGTTCACGCCGGCAAGTACGGAGAATGGAATTCCATCCGAATAGGTGAGGATGCCATTCACTTGCCAGCCCTTGATCAGCGGCCGGAACAGGCCCGAGCCAATGAAAGGCAGTGAATAATTGATGCTACCAACAAACCGATTGGGAATGTTGTTGTCGGAATTTCCATAGTCATCTCGCTTGTCATAAGAATTGACAATGGTTCCGATGTTATTCGAATTCTCATCCAGCGAGTGACTGTAGGTGTACGAGAACAGCAGGTTCAGATTCTTTGAGCGTCGTTCTGCTGTCACCTGTAGACCGTTGTAATTCGAGATGAGGCTGTTTTGCATCTGCCAGATCTGCGCGAAGTACGGATACGGACGTCGGGTGGATGTTGTGGTTGTACCCGGTGCGGCCTGGTTGATGTCGAGAAGCCCATTGAGATGGACGCCGACATTGCCGATGTAAGCGATTGTGACGCGGTTCGACTGTCCAATCTCCTGTTGTACGCTGGCATGCCACTGCTCTGAATATGGAGTCTTCGCATTTGGGTCTGCAGCATAAAGCGGGGCGCCTTGGGGAGCACTGCCTGTTGCGGTCGTGTGCACGAAGCCTTTCGAAACCCAGTTGAAGCCCGCGGAGCCATAGGTGGAGTTGTTAAACGACCAGTAATCGATTGCCGGTGAGTTGGCGCCGAGGCCCGACGAATTTGTGACATTCGGAGCCTCGTAGTAGATTCCATACCCAGCATGGAACACCGTCTTGGAAAGCACCTTGTAGGAAAATCCCAGGCGCGGCGCGAAGTTGGCGTTGCTGCCGTTCACGCCGCTGCGCGAAACGCCGTTCGTTCCAACCTGGAAATCCTGAGTTGTCGAAAGGGACGGGATGAAGTTATACATGCGGTTCTGAACTTCGGTCCACGGCCAGTTCAGAAAGTTGTCGTAGCGCAATCCAAGCCCAAGCGTCAGGCGATCGTTCACTTTGTAGCTGTCCTGCGCATAGAAGGAGAGATCGAACTGGCGAAATCCGCGAGTGCCTTGCTGGTATTGGCGGGTCCCGGAAGCAGGTGCTCCCAGCAGGAGATCCGCCAGGCCAAGGCCGGTGTAATTACCAGTGAACGACATCGAACCGTGCTCCGAAGCCGTTTGGAACATGTTGTACTGCAGCCTCACGAATTCCGCGCCAACATCGATCGAATGTTTCCCCCGAACGATGGTCAGGTTGTCATTCACCTGATAATTGTTCGTACCAATCTGCGTCGGGGCATTTCCTGGATCGCCGATTGAGGTTGCGCCGGAGATGCTCAACACCGGCAGACCATCGGTATTGGCACTGTCGCCCGGAGCAATCACACCGGGAATTCCGAGTTCCGTGGGCAGGTTGAGCCCATTGTCGAAATTCTTCGCCGTGATGAAGATACGCGACCATCCGAAGCGCGTGGTGTTCAGAAGCGTCGGAGAAAAAATGTGTGTCTCGCTCAACACGGCCTGGTGCGCCGGCTGGTCGGCCGGCCCGGAGATGGTGGCTCCTACCAGTGGTGTGGGCAGGATGCCGGGCTGAAGGATGGCGTCGTGTGCGTAGCTATAACGGAGGAAGGCACTGTCGTGATCGCTGATCTGGTGATCAACCTTCACGTCAAATGCGTTCCCATTGTCGATGCGTTGCGGGCTGTAGCGGAAATTATTCGCTGTAGTCGCGCCAGGGACATTCGGAGTCACTCCATTGCTTGCATAAAGAGCGAGGACATTCTGACCGACCTGCGATTGCTGGCTCGCTAAATAGCTTGCCGGGACCACGTTGCCCGGAAAAGCCACCTTGGTGACGGGATCGTTCACAACGATGCCCTTTTGCAGGTAAAGCGAAAAGTCGCCCACGCCCTGGGGGCCCCACGCGGGAACTGTATCCAGATTGGTGAGGCCCTGGCTTATGCGCTGGCCTGCATAGTCAACAAAGAAGAACGTCTTCGGGTTCTTGCCGGGGAAGACTGGGCCGCCGAAAGTGCCACCGAAAGAGTTCATGCGAAATGACGGCTTACGCGAGTCGAAGTAATTCTTCGCGTCAAGAGCAGAGTTCCGGAGGAAATTGAAAACTTCTCCGTGAAACTGGCTGGTCCCCGATTTGAAGACGAGGTTGATAACGCCGCCGGCGGAGCGACCATAACGAGCATCGGCGTCCGCTGTTTGCTCACGGAACTCCTCCACGGCATCAATGGGTGGGAAGATGACTACGCCGAGACCGTTATGATTCTCGTTGTCTCCGATACCGTCCAGCAGGAATCGATTGTCAGTGAGCCGCTGCCCGTTGATGGCATAGGCTGTCGGGCCGCGTTGCTGCGCGTAGGGAATGCTCCCAGCCAACTGCGATTGGCCAGGCACAACACCGGCGCCCAATCCCAACAGTTCAGCGAAGTTCCTACCATTGAGGGGCAGGTTGTGCACAGCTTCTTCAGTGCGCAGATTCGAAATGGTTGCGGTCTCCGTATCAAACTGTGCCGCTGACGCGTTTACCTCTACGCTTTCTGCGGCAGCGGCACCTACGCCGAGCACAGCATTCACTTCCATCCGCTGTGCCACTTCAAGCTGCACACGCTGCGCAAAGCTGCTAAATCCGTTCGCCGTAACCTTTACGTCGTAGATGCCCGGATTCAAGGGTGGCGAAACAAAGATTCCCTCGCCATTTGTAGTGGTCTGAACCGAGATTTTCGTCGCAAGGTTTTGAAGAGAGACCTGCGCACTCTGAAGCACGGCCCCAGCGCTATCTTTCACAACACCTGTGATAACTCCCCGTTCCACCTGCGCAATGGCAAAAGACGACGTCAGTCCGATCACGGCCAATACATGCAGGACGAGCCAAATCTGGCGTTTATAGATAGCCTTCAAAACATTCGTGATAGACATCATTGCCCTCCAAATGCGAACGCGAAGCGATCGCTCAGCTAACGGCGCACGGACGCAGCCGTACGCCAAGACGCAACGGGTGAAGCCCGCGCGTCATATGAATGCGCTTTTATAAAGAGCCGTTGTGGTATCCGCTGTTTCCGCTCAGGAAAAGGAAGCGTTCAACGACAACACGACTTGTGGCAGGTAGGGAGCATCTGGCGTATTCCTTGTCTGGATGAGGAAGTCTGGGGTCTTCCGCGTCAGCGATAGTGCTACGCGCGCCGAGAGATCAATGCTCGGGCGGCGCGCAGTATCGGCTGCGAACATCTTGTCAGATTGTCGTTTGGGAAAACGAATGCGCAGGAATCAACAACAACCACGCGCCTGGCGTGACGCCGACGCGATGCGGGACGTGCTGGTGTTGGTGTGCAATCGATCTTGCATGGACGTTATCAGGCCATAGGTCCTGAGAAATGTCAAGAGCGTCTCACAGAGTGCAACGCGCTGGCGATCTTATGCGCTCATAGTTGACACGTGATCGACTTCCGTGCAACATCGGAATAACTCTGCTCCGGGTTCGCCAGAACTCAATTCGAGCTTAAGTGCATGACTGACGGCTTCAAATTCCGCGCTTGTTGTTGTCTCTCTGTCGCCCTCTAAGACGGCTGAGACACCTCGCGGAAGCACGCCAGACAAGCCGACAGACCCGCCAAACCTCTGAATAAACAGCGAGAGAACACTAGCGAGGAAACTTGTTTGTGTTCTTTCCTGTCACCGCGTTACCGGCATTAGGAGCGGACAAGATGAAGCCATTTCATATCATGGCCAAGCCGCACGGACCTATCTGCAATCTGGATTGCACTTATTGCTACTACCTTGAGAAAGAGAATCTCTACGCCGGGAATGGACGCGATTTCCGCATGCGCGATGACGTATTGGAGAACTATGTGCGTCAGTACATCTCGGCTTACCCACTGGAAAACGTACAGTTCGCCTGGCAAGGAGGCGAACCTACGCTTCTCGGCGTTTCCTTCTTTGAGCGAGTGATCGAGTTGCAGAAAAAGTACTCCTGTGGCAAGAAGATCGAGAACTCTATCCAGACCAACGGAACCCTGCTCGATGACAAATGGGGTGAATTTCTGAAGCGCAACAAGTTTCTCGTCGGCCTTTCCATCGATGGCCCCGAAGAGTTGCACGATGTCTATCGCGTGGACAAAGGGGGCCAACCCACATTCGCGCGCGTGATGCGCGGTCTTGAGATCCTGAAAAAGCATGGTGTGCAGTTCAACACACTCACCGTCATCAACCGTAAGAACTCCTATAGGGCGAACGAAGTGTACCGCTTTCTCAAACAGATCGGCAGTACATTCCTGCAATTCATTCCAGTCGTGGAGCAAGTTGCCAGTGAGCCTGATGCCAACGGGCTCGTCCTGCTAAAGCCGTTCGCGCGTCAGCCAACATCGGTCTCCGAGTGGTCCGTTGAACCACTGCAATTTGGGCGCTTCCTGCAGCAGGTCTTCGACGCCTGGGTGATTCATGACGTTGGTCGCGTCTTTGTGCAGATCTTCGATGTTGCGCTGGAATCATGGTCTGGCTTGCCCCAATCGCTTTGTGTGTTTGCTCCGGAGTGCGGTCGGGCGCTGGCAGTTGAGCACAACGGAGACCTCTACTCCTGCGACCATTTCGTTTATCCGGAAAACAAGTTGGGCAACATCATGGACCGCGCGCTCGATGCACTAATCACTCAGCCCCAGCAATTGCGGTTCGGCAAAGCCAAATTGGATGCACTTCCTTCCGATTGCCAAAAATGTGATGTGCGCTTTGCCTGCAACGGTGAATGCCCCAAGCATCGCTTCACGCAAACCGCGTCGGGTGAGTACGGACTCAATTACTTGTGTGCCGGATACAAACACTTCTTCCGTCACATCGATCCTTACATGCGCTTCATGGCGGATGAACTGAGAAGTAATCGCGCACCTGCGCGAGTGATGGAATGGGCGCGTTCGCGAAGAGGAGCGGCAGGTTCCGCCGCAGTGACCCAGCCAACACCGTCGGGCTATCCGCGATGAACGATGACAGATGCGTTTCGAAAAGCTTTCCTCTCGCCGCCATGAACGTAAAAGCGCGGCAGAGGGTGTGGGCACCGGTGGCGAAGTGGCTAACGCTCAGGTCTGCAAAACCTGCATTCGCGGGTTCAAATCCCGCCCGGTGCTCCAAATACAAGACCCCACTCGGCGGGAAGTTGATTGCCGTCGTTCCAGTTGTTTCCAACCTGTTTGAAGAGAGGAACTCGTGAAAGAAAAAGGAGTACTGAAGTTATTGACATCGTCCTTGATCCTTGGATTGAGCGCAAAACTCGCATTACATGCTCAAGAGGCCCAGCCATACCAAGGAGTGGTCGGCAGGACCCTCGCTGAATCGAAAGAGTGGTGGCCCGAACCCGCTAAGGCTCGGTCCGGGGCCCCGAACGTAGTTTGGATCCTGTTAGATGACGTGGGCTTTGGCGCCTCCAGCACGTTTGGGGGGCTCATCCAGACACCCACGTTCGACTATTTGGCCAACAATGGCCTCCGCTATACGAACTTTCACACCTGCGCAATCTGCGCCCCGACTCGTGCGGCGCTGTTGACTGGACGCAACAGCGCCTCTGTGCACGAATCTGGGTTTTCGCATACGGCCCTATCTGCTGGCTTCCCGGGTTGGGATGGCAGGATTCCGACGACTGCGGGAACGATCGCAGAGATCCTCCGCGCCAATGGCTACAACACATTCGCGGTGGGCAAGTGGGGCGTGACTCCCGACGAGGAAGCGACGGATGCTGGTCCCTTCGATCATTGGCCTACCGGAATGGGCTTCGATCACTTTCTCGGCTTCCTCGGTTCGCAGACGGACCAATATCATCCGGACCTTGTAGAAGATCAGGCGCACGTGCGTCCCGATGGCCGCCACCTGAGCGACCAGATCACCGACAAGGCGATTTCCTACATCGACCGGCATGAAAAGGTCGCACCGAGCAGACCTTTCTTCCTTTACTACGCGCCGGGTGCAACCCATGCTCCGCATCAGGTCGACAAGTTTTGGAGCGATCAATACAAAAGCAAATTTGACGCCGGCTGGGATGTTTATCGCGAAGAAGCGTTCGAGCGGCAGAAGAAACTTGGCGTGATCCCAGCAGATGCTAAGCTGCCAGATCGTAACGCGGACATCAAAGCCTGGGATCAGCTATCACAAGACGAAAAAAGCTCTATGAGCGTTTCATGGAAGTCTATGCAGGTTATTTGACGTACACGGACTTTGAAGTTGCCCGGTTGATCAACCACTTGAAAGAGATTGGGCAGCTGGACAATACCCTGATCTATGTCATGATCGGCGATAACGGCGCCAGCAAAGAAGGAACACTGAATGGGGACATCGATCGTTCGTTGCAGAGCAAACCGCTCTCGGAACAGGAGAACATTCAGTACAACCTGAGCAAGATTGGAGAGATTGGCACGCCTGAAGCGACTCAAGGGAATTATCCGCTTGGCTGGGCGCAGGCCGCAGATACTCCGTTCAAGTACTGGAAGGAAGATGCGAATAGCGAAGGCGGCACTCACAATCCGCTGATCGTCTTCTGGCCTAAGGGAATCAAAGATAAAGGTGAAGTTCGCACCCAGTACGGTCACGTCATTGACATCCTTCCCACAACGCTGGATCTCGTGGGTATCAAGGCGCCTGAAGATGTCGACGGAATCAAGCAGCAGCCAATCGAGGGGACATCGTTGGCTTACTCAATTGACGATGCCAAGGCGCCCTCGCGCCACACTGTGCAGTATTACTACATCTTTGGCTCGAGATCGATTTATGACCATGGATGGAAGGCCGAATTAGCCTACCCAAACGCGTTTATCACCGGAAATGCGGCCAGCAAACAGCCCTTCAACGAGAACGCTTGGGAACTCTACAACCTGAATGACGATCCGACTGAACGGATTGATCTGGCGAAGCAAAATCCAGAGAAGCTGGCTCAGCTGAAGGCCGAATTCGAACAACAGGCTCAGCAGCATCATCTCTATCCCTACATCACTTGGGACGACGTGTTGAATGGGCGGATTCATCACACCAAAGGCTCCAAACCCTTCGCCGAGGCCATAAAAGCGGCGACCAAGAGTGGAGAGAATCAATAGCTCGGGTTTCGGCTTTCTTTGAGAAGCGGGCCTTGTTCCGCAAACCTGATTGTTCGCCCTTAGCTTGCCCCAGCTTTCAGCCAGTTCGTGGATTTCACGAACTGGCTGGAGATCCTTCTTCCAATCGTGTGTGAAAGTCACCACTCCCGACTCCGAATTCCAGCTTCATTGCAGATCTTGGCGAGCCACCGGGCCTTCCCATTTTTCCAGGCTGGATTTGTGAAGCGAGGTGCAAGATCGCGGTGGTTCTCCCCTGTCTATTGTTGCCGACAAGGCAAAGTGGTCATTGAACGATTCAACCTGATTGGTTTCTCGGCAATTGGACGTATAACGTCAGGACTCTATCGTCGGAGCTGCTCCGCGAGATCAGGCGTAAGGAGACATCGCGGAGCAGGTCGGATAGAGCGGTTTGAAGGAAGGCGCTGGCGCGATCGGGGCAGGAAGTTGGCCAACTTCCGAGTTGCCGACCAAACGGGAGCTTCGAGCCTGAGCTGTTGCCGTCCTCGCTTCAGGAGAAGAACAATCAACGTGGCGGCGGTCGCCAAATGAAGCAGGATATGTGCAGTGTTTGGGACCATTCCATTGTGCGTCGGCAACAAGGAATGCGTTTTGCCAAACATGATTTGATAACGGGCGGCTCGCTTCGGTTCCGGCCGGAAAAGATATCGATCAGCGATGAGTGGAGTTGCTCGCCTCTGCTTTGTGGTGATGAGTGTTGACAGATCAAAGTGTCATCTAGCTACTAACTACTAATCACTAGCCACTGTTCTTGCGTTCGCTAGAAGCGGATGGCGGTGCTCGAGCAGACGGGGAATCTCCTCCGGTTCGACGGGTCGCGAGAGCAGGAATCCCTGCAGGTAATCGCATCCCATCTCGGCCAGCGCGAGCATCTGTTCCTCCCGCTCCACGCCTTCGGCCACCACCCGCATTCCGAGCGCTTTCGCCATCGAGAGGATGGCTTCGACGATCGAGCGCGCACCGTCTGCTGCGCAGAGGCGTTCGGTAAACGTCCGGTCAACTTTCAACACATGAAGCGGCAATTTGTCCAACCGGCTTAAGGAGGAGTGTCCGGTTCCAAAGTCATCAATGGAGAAGCGAATGCCGATCTCGGCGAGGAGCCTCATCTGTTTCGTCACCTCCGTCTCGTAGAGCATGGCGGTCGATTCGGTGACCTCTAGCTGCAACTGTTCGGGGCAGATATTGAATCGGCCCATGATCCCGATCAGGCGCTCCGCAAATCCGCTTTGCATTAGTTGCGCTCCGGACACATTCAGGGCAACCGGAACCATACGAAGGCCTTCGTCCCGCCACACGCATAGTTGTCGGCACACTTCTTCGATGACCCAGTCCCCGATGGGAAGAATGAGTCCGGTCTCTTCGGCCAAGGGAATAAATTGTCCCGGGCTGATCGGACCATAGACGGGATGGGTCAATCTGAGCAGCGCCTCCAGCCCCTCCACCTGGCCATCGATCGCATAGAGCGGCTGGTAGACCAGGTAAAACCCGCGTTCCTCAAGCTGGATTCGAAGGAAAGCTTCCAGTTCCACCTGCTGCTCGGCAGAGATACGCAACTCGGGACTGCTCCACATCACCTGTCCACCGCCCGCTGCCCTCGCCCGAGAGAGCGCGCTCTCGGCGCTACGCCACAGCTCTGCAAGCTCGATGCCGTCCTCCGGACATAATGCCAATCCCGCGCTGAAGCCCAGTCGCACTTTGGTTTCGCCCACCAGGATCGGCTCGCGGAAGGTCTCTCCCAATTGAAGGAGCACGTGTTCGGCCGGAAATCCGCTCTTGATCCCAGTTAGAACAAGGGCAAATCCATCGCCTTCCGTTCGCGCCACCAGGTCCATGGGGCCGGTCTGGGCACGAAAGATGTCGGCCACCTTCTTTAGGCAATCGTCTCCCAACTGTGTTCCGTAGGTGTCATTGATTCTTTTGAAGTGATCGAGGTTGAGAAAGAGAATGGCGAGTTTCTCTTTCGCATCCAGGGCGCGCGCCAACGCACCTTTCAATTGTTCATCGAACAGCACGCGATTGGGCAGTCCGGTGAGCGCGTCATGCCGGGAGTGATGCTGGACTTGCCGCTCGAGTTCTTCCCGCTCGCTCACATCGATACCCAGGACGAACTGCGCCGGCCTTCCTCGAAATACGATCTTGTGCGCCGTAATATCCATGGGCATCTCTGTGCCGTCTTTGCGGATGTGACGGGAAGCTCGGTTCGGATTCGTGGCTGACCGACGGTCACGGCCCAAGATTTCGGACGTGAGGCATTTGTCGAGAATGTCGGGGAGCCTGAGTGCTCGAAACTCCTCGCGTGTGTAGCCGTGCTTGGCACAAGCGGCCCGATTCACCGACAGGAATTCCAGTGTTTCGGTGTCCCAGATCCAGAGCGGATGCGGATTGGTATCGAAGGTCAGCCGGTACTCCTCGGTTGTCTGCCGCGCCGAGCGTGCGTCCTCTTCGAGGACAATCAGGATCATCCCTACGGCCACCGAGAACGCCGAGATGCCAAACAGATCCGATGCGACTCGTGACCTCGTCACCTCCAATGCCAGAGAGTAGAACGCGGTTTCCCTGCGCCTTCATATAGGCGACGAATTGGTCTTGCGCCGGTGACTGTTGCCCGCCTCCAGAACCCGGCGTAGCTCGAAAGGGATGGCTTCTGGCTTGAGGTTCGAAAGATTGCGATCCAACGTCGATGTGGCAACCTGCGCGGCCCCGCTTTTCTTCCACCTTCGTGAAATAAGGGAATTCGTTTAGGTGGGGCTCGGAATCGTCGAAGTAAGAGATAGTGTCGAGACGCGGGGATTCGGAGGAACCCCGGGAGATGATCGTGTCGGCCATGCAGACGATGGAGGAAGAGTCCATGCCCCCGCTGAGTTCGGCGAGAGTGGCTCTGTCGGAGCGAAGTCTGCGCCGCACGGCTTCGGCGAATACGGTGCGGAAGTGCTCTTCATATTCGCCTTCACTGTCATAACGGATTCTCTTGTTCGGGTTAAAATCCCAGTATGTGCTCACGGTATGCTTTCCCGCTCCTATGAGCACCAACGAAGAGGGCGGGACGGAACGAACGCCCGCGTAGGGCGTCAGGTGAGTGGCGGGGAAGTAGGAGAACCAGCCGGCGATGTACTCTTCGCAAAGTGCGAAGCGCTTGCCGCCGAGAAGAATGAGTGCATCGAGGACCGTGCTCCAGGTCACTTGGTTTTTGTTGAAAGAATAGTAAAGATGGCGCGTGCCGATTGGATCTTTGGCAAGAATGAGTGAACGCGAGTTTGCATCCCATATGGAGAGCGCCCAGTCACCGATGAGCTTCGGGAGGCAGTTGGTGCCCCACTCTTCGTAGGCTGCGGTGACAATCGAAACATCGGAAGAGGTCATCGTCTGGTGATTGCGCAGTTGGCGGATGAGCTCGGCGCGATTGTCAAGCCGGCCGTCCCAGGTGACAACGACCCCGGAGCGGCCGACGTGAGGTTGCGTTTCGCAGCGAGATTCTTTCGTGGTGTGAAAGGCCCGATACAGGATGTTGAGGTTTGAGATAGCGTAGGTGCCCTCATCGTCGGGTCCATAAGGAGCGATGACCGGCCTCACCTTTGCGAGGTACTCCGGATCGACGGGCTCGCCATCAAGGTTCCACCATCCGAACTGAGCGCTCATGTTTCTCTCCCCCTTCCGCACTGGGTTGAAGCACTAGCACCGGTCGAGAACGGCGTACATCTCCGGCGTATACGGCTTGTCATTGACCACGCGATCATTCACTTCGACCCACGCCCGATCGCCACGTGTTGCTATCTCGAATAACTGGGCCGAGCTGAAGGAAATTAGCGAAGACATGGTTTGCCGTTCGCTTGGAATCGTCGATTCCACTGCATTCTTGGAAGCATTGGGAAAAGCGCGGACCGGCGACGACGTTCCCCTGGTCCCTCTCCTTCGCACCTTGACGATAGAGTATTGGCTTCGCAGCCTCAAAACAAAACGAGTACTCCGTGACGACGGCGACAACGAACTGACACGATCTGGTAGCTAAATGCGATTGCGCTCCGTTGACTGAAGCGCTTCGATCTCGAATTTGGCTCCTAACCATGTGCGCACAATCCGAATTAGAAAGGAGGTGAGCAACATGACATACAGCAAGCCGGAAGTTTTGGCACTGGCACCTGCTACCAATGCCATTCAGGGCATCGGAAAGGGCGAAGGTTCAGTCGAGACAGCCTTCCCGCACCAACCCTCAACCCCCGCGTATGAAGCGGACGAGTAATTGATCGACTGGCGGAGCGTCCAAAAGACCGGACGCTCCGGCTGTTTCATTCTCAGCCTGGGAGGAGATAAAAAGCACGGCATCGAACAAGCTGGAACTTGTAGCGCTGGCATCTGATTTGAAAACCATCCAGCGTGCAAAATCAAATATGGAGACGAGGGAACCCAGCTTCCCTTATGAGCACTCGGCGCCAAATGCGTCCAAGGCGGACGTGTCACTGATCATCCACGAACGCGCCCAAGAGATGAACGCGCCTGTCCATTAAACTTTCCATCACCGACTGAGTCTTATCGGCCGCGCGCCTTCAGATACTTCTCAAACCAGGCAATCATGCGATTGGCCAAATCAACCTGGTTTGAAAAGCTCCAGCCATGAGGATCATGGTCTTCGCCTTCATACTTCGCGTACTCAACATCCTGGCCGAGTCTTCGCAAGCCTACAAATAGCTCGTCCGCAAGAAAAGGCGCAACTGCCGCGTCGCTCGATCCGTGGACGATGAGTAGTGGCGTCTCAACTCTATCGAGATAGAAAAGCGGAGAGTTTTCGATGTACCTATCCCGAACATTCCACAGCGTTCCGCCCAGAGCATCTTGGCCATCCTCTAACGAGGTTCCAAAGGCTGCTCCGGCCTTATCCATCTCCCCGTATTCCCCAATCAAATCACCCATTCCGTCAACTTCAATCGCCGCTTTGAATCGTTGCGTCTGAACGATCAGCGCGAGCGTGCTATAGCCTCCGTTGCTGTGTCCTATCACTCCCATTCGATCCGGATCAACGATTCCCTTTTCAATCAGCTTGTTCACGCCTGGAAGTATAGTCTTCGCCAGATCGAACATCGGGGTGCCCACCGTTTGAGGCGCGTCAGGAAAAAGGACGGCGTATCCCCGTGTTGCCAGCAATTGCATATTGAACGGTCCACGTGCATATCCGAACTGGTCGAGAACATTCGATTCGAATTCGCCACCGTAGACGTACACGATCAATGGATAGCGCTTCCCTTCCCGATAATCTGGCGGCAGAAGCAGTGCGCCTTGCAAGTGTTTCCCATCGTCGCTCAACCAATCGATGAGCTTGGCTTCGCCCATTTTGTATTTTTCTAACTGTGAATTGAGATGCGTCAGTTTTTGGGGATGTCGGAACTCCGCGTCGCTGCTCCAAATCTCTCCAGAATTCTGAACATCCTCCGCGTAGTACGCTACATGTTGCCCGTCCTGAGTCGCCACGGGAGCGATACCACAGCTAAGGTAACACTGACCTCTCTCAAGCAATTTGCTGATTGCTCCATCAGTCAAATCGACCCGATAAAATCCCTCTTGCTTTCCTGCATCGTCATGCGTGACGACGACCGTCGATTTTTCATGGTCCGGCGTGAAGAGAGTGTGGCCCTTTCCTGAAACCAGTGTCAGTATCTGTCGACCAGGTATTTGGGTGACCTTAGTGGCGTTGCCTTCCACCAACGAGGCCCGCCAAAGAGTTGCACCGGCAACAACATAGAGGTGCCTTTCGTCGCCCCACAACGGTACGGATAGTTTGTAGGATATCTTCAGTCCCCGCGGGAAATGAGTTATGTTGTGCGGGCGGCCCCCCTCAACATCCACGATGTAACAATCATTGACATGCTCGTCGCTCCCTCCGGTGTAGTAGCTCAGGTACTTGCCATCGGGGGACCAGTTGAACTCAGAACCGTCCGTATCAAGGCGGATATCAGAAACGACGATCCGTTCCCGTCTCTCTTCAAGACCAACCACGGCTAAATCATAGAGAGTCTGCTGTGAGCCTGGTCTCTCAAAGCGCTTCGGAACCGTATACGCAACCCGCATACCATCTGGAGAGAGCGCAAACATGGCGATTCTCCGCCCATGGGCAATCACCGTGGCCCTGCCGTCGGCTACGTTGACCGAGGCCAGGTCCCGCAACGCTCTATCGAGACTCCACGGGGGCGACGTCGGAGCCTCCGTGCCTCGACTACGACTCGATTGATATAGGACGACGGTTGACTCCGCTCCTTTGTCGCTGACCGTTTTCGTTCCGAATTGGCCGGAGGAAACTCTTTTCACATATTCTTCGACAGAAAGCCCCTCGGGTACGACCGTCATGAGAAGACGCTGACCATCGGGTGCCCATTCCATCTTCTCGGTCCTAACATTTACGTTGGAAACTTTTCGAAGATTGTTATTGGCTAGATCGCAAATCCAAAGCCTCGCTTGACCACTCCCGTCTCGATCGGACAGAAACGCCACGCGCGTGCCATCGGGAGACCAACTCGGGAGCCAGTTCGAGCCCTTTCCATTCGTGAGGTTTTTCGTCTGACCCGTTGCAACGTCGGAGATGTAGATGTCGGTCCCCGCTAAACCTAGAATAACGCCAGTGCGGACATAGGAGTCTCCGCGCTCCGTCGGCTTGACCCACGCGGAGCGGGCAGTGAATGCCAGCCATCTTCCATCAGGTGAAAACGCCATCCAAGGCATTCGCACCAGGGAACGCACACTGAGCGCATCCTCCACTGGAAGTGGCTCTAGCAGCTGTGCGCGACCTGCTTTGCTCACGGCAACGGTACTGATGAGCAGCACAACGCAGCGAACCAAGAACATCCTCTTCTGCTTCCATCTCATGGGTTTCTCCGGTTCGAATGTGGGCACGTGCGCGGCCGGCGGCTCCGCCGAACGAAGGCTGGATTTGTTACTGTATGGCCGCAATCCCGGGAGATACCCTTCCCCGAGTGTGCGCAAGAACAGGACTGTCGGCACAGAGATTGTCAGAACCCCTGTTATCTTCAGAATGTGAGCTTGAGTCCAAATTGGATTGAGCGAGGGCCGCCCAATTGGTAAAGCGAGCTGAATCCTCCGCCGCCCAAGTTGCCAGCATTTAGACTCTGCCCGAGTGTTTGCGTTGAGAGTCCGAAAGTCGGCTGAGCAAGCGTGGTGAAGACACCATTGGGTGGCCCAACGTTAGGGTGGTTCAAGACGTTGAACATTTCAGTGCGAAATTGCAACTGAAGCGCGTCATGAACCGGAAAGATCCTGTGGACCGCGAAGTCCCACTGCGCTGCTCCAAAACCCCTCAAGGAGTTTCTCGGCACGTCCCCTTGCCTGACGGGCTCTCCCGTCGTCGGATCGACAGGAGGATCCTTGAAAGCGATCGGATTGATCGCCTTTCCACCCGGATACGCGCTTCGATACAGATACAAAGGCTGCCCAGGAACTGAGTCAGGTCGAACATCGGCCTCAAAGACTTCGCTGAGTGTAGAAAAGTCTCCATCAGAGACGTTAACCGGAGGTGCGGATCGGGCCACAACCACATTGTCCACGGACCAGCCACGCAAGACGCTCTTTGCAAGCAAGTTGCGGCCCGGAGCGAGAACATCATACGTTAGACCGACGTTAAATGCCTTGCGGATGTCAAAGTCAGAAGGACCTCGGTTCTCGTTTGCGAATGCGGAAGAGGCGTAAAGGTTGGACGACAGAGACCCCGAGCCCGCGGAACCATCATCAATCGAATGAGACCACGTAAAGGAAGCGAGGGTCTGAAGCCCACGCGAAAGTCTCCGGTTGAATTGAATCTGCAGAGCGTCGTAGTTCGAGCTGGCAGCATTCCCCGTAAGGCTCGCCTCGCCAAACGTGGGATTAGGAGCGAAGATCGTTTCCGTCTGCAGCAGCCGTCTGCCGACGGCACCGATGTAGGATGCTGAGATGGTCTGTTGCTTCCCCAAGGCTTGCTCGAGGGCAGCATTCCACTGAATCGTATACGGCAGTTTGATATTCGGATCGAATGCTGCCAAATTTCCCGAACCATTTGCGGGAACCGCGATCGGAGATGGCGTGGCGGCTGAAGCACTCAATGGAAACGTGCCGCCGAAGTTGAACTTAAACGACCCAAACGGATACGCGCCTGGGTTGAAAATGTTTCCTACCTGCGACGTCACAAGGTCATAGAAAACACCAACCCCGCCGCGCAGGACAGTCTGCCATTGTGGATTTGTCGATAGCTGGTAGGCAACGCCGAACCGCGGGGCAACACCGTCGTAAGGAGTCTTGAAGACTGGCGTCCCGGCCGGAGACAACGCCAAATTTGAAAAATTGTTGAAGTTGAACCCAGTCACAGACGGCAGCGACACATCGTTCGTGGATGTGGGAGCAAAGTCCACGTCCCACCGGAGGCCATACGTAACTGTGAATCGCGGACTCACCCGCCAAGTGTCCTGCGCGAAGATGCCGAGATTTTGAAGCAGCAGGTCTGAACTGACGGTGGACGTGATAGAGGAAAATTCGAGACTGCCCGTCCCGGCTGACGGCACGTTGCCGAAAAAGGCGAATTGTTCATAGCTCTCCGGCCCGATGAGGGGCATCAGGCGGCGAAAATCAAGGCCAAACTTGAGACTATGCGAACCCTTTTGCAGCGAGAAGCTATCGATGACGTTGATTTGCCTTTGCAAATTCGCTTCGTTTTTCCCTGCACCCAAAATACCATTCGTCAATTCCGCAATGTCGAACGAAAAGAGCGCATCGCGTGCCGTGAAGGGACTGGGCAAAGGCAGCGAAGCCAACGGTATAGAGCCCCCGAACCCGTCCAGGTATATATAACTAGTGGCGCTTGTCCTGCTGTAATTGAAGCGGAGATCGTTTGTCGTTTCTGACGATACCATCCACGTTGCGCCGACCGTCGCCGACTGTGTCGTGATTCGAGCTGGCTCGACCCCACTTAATGGAAGACCGCTAGCACCACGTATAGAGAGCCCGGAAGGCGAGAAGCTGTACCGCCCGAAGAGATTCCACTTGTCCGTGAGGCGGTGGTCGACGCGCAGACTGTACGCATCGAGGGTGGCGGGGTTGGAATAACTGGCATTGAAAGCCGCGGAGCCCGTCGCCTTCTGGCCTGAAGACGGACAAGTGGGATCGGTTTCCGGTTTGCACGAAGCGAAGATCTCCGGACTGTTGGGATTTGGCAACGGAAACGCATTCAGATATGGCTGCGCGGCTGCGATTGCATTCTCACGGGAGTTTGTGGTGCCTCCTGGCGTGAAACTGGCGTCGGGAACTGTTGTAAGTGTGGTTTGCGGCAGCCGCAACCGCAAACCCTCGTATGAGAAAAAGACGAAGGTCTTGTCCTTGAGAACGGGCCCACTGAACGTTCCACCAAAATCATTCTGGCGCTCTTTCGCTTTGGGGAGCGTCGGACTGTTGGTGTAACCGTTAAACCAATCATTTGCGTCGAGAACGTCGTTTCGAAAATAATCGAAGGCGGTGCCGTGGAATTCGTTCGTGCCGGATCGGGTAAGGATGGAGATTTGTGCTCCAGGCGTCCTGCCGAATTCTGGGGCGTAAGTAGAAGTCTGAATACGGAACTCCTGCATGGCGTCCACCGAAACCAAACTGTTGGTTCCCCCTAGGACACTGAAAGATGCTTGCGAACCTCCGAAAGTATCTCCCCCTTGGCCAATAGCACTTCCGCCGACGTTGGCGCTCACCCCGTCCACCATCCAATAGTTGGCGCTGGCACGCTGTCCATTCACGCTGAATTGTCCACTATCTCCTGGATTACTCGCCGTAAGAGCCACTCCGGGCGTGAGCAGAATCAACGATTGAAAGCTCCGCCCGTTGAGCGGAAGATTTTCAGCAAACTGCCTATCAACGACGGTGCTCACTGACGCATTCTCTGTATTGATCAGTGGCGCGCCACCCTCTACGGTCACTATCTCGGAGGCAGCCCCGAGCGGCAACGTAAAGTTGATGGCGAGGGCGTCCTCCACGTGCAGGACGATATCCGGCTTGATCAACGTCTTGAAACCATACTTCGATACCTGAATGCGATATGGACCAGGCGGGAGGTTGGGAATCGCGTAGATGCCCTCGCTGTTTGTCGCGCCTGGATAGGAGATCCCGGTGGCATCGTTGACGATCAACAGCTCGGCATGCGGGATTGCCTTACCAGCTGGATCAAACACGATGCCGCTGATAGTCCCGTTCGTGGATTGTCCGACGACAATCTGCAGTGCAAAAAACACCATCAGCAGCAGCCGGATAAAGTCTGTCCGTCTCACGAGGAGGCTCCTTCAACAAGGGCACAGGATTGATGTCCTGTCATCCGGTCTACGGACGAACCTTCGCGTTCTTATCAAGATTCTCTCAAAGATTTCGCCCGATGGCTCCGAATCGCGTTGCCTGGGTCTGTCTGAGGTCGTCGCAGTCTTCAGGGATGGTTGGGCTGAACGCGAAGGTAGGCGAAGAGCAGGGGTTTGCCGCTCGGGTGCGGACTGCCGCCGTTCGGCTCGACGGTGACAAAGACTGCATCAATCTGCTCAAGCGTCTTGGGGTTGTTGGACTTCAGAACCCAACGCTTCTTATTCGCGTTGTCCTCATAAAGGACGCCGAGATTCACCGCATGATCGCGATCGGGTCCTCTGCGCCCCCAGGCCTGGAATGTGCTTGTGCGTTCGATACCCGGCTGCTGATCGAGATCGTAGGCATAAAAGATGAGCGATTTACCGCTGGTATAAAACACTCGCCCAAAGGGTTTCTGCGTGTCTCCGGTCTTGGCGACATCGTAAACCTCGGCGATATAGAGATCACGTGAGCTCATCAATTCCCGAATGTCGCGGTCCTTATCCAACAATTCTCGCTCGCGGGCGATTTCTTGATCGCGCTCGCCTATCGATGCCGTGAGCTGGTTGGCCTTCTCTTCTAACGCTGCCGTGCGCGCGCTATCCTGAGCGCCCTGATTGTTAAGAGAATTCAATTTCTGCTGAACGCTCTCGAGGTTTGCGCTGGCGAGTTCGAGTTGTTGTGACAGGTCTGCACGCTGCTGTGCGAGTCGGAGTCGGTCGGCTTCCTTGTCGCTGAGATCAGTCTGGGTCTGGGACAGCTGCGTTTTGAGACGTTCAATCTCAGCCGCTCTCTCCTCAAGCTGGATGCGCAGCGCGGCGAGCTGTTGGTCCGCCCCGCTCGTCGCGGGTGCAGGTGTTCGCCCCGAAGCTGAGGTCTCGGGAGCGGTCGCGGCGTCCGACGCGGGCCTCGAAGCAGTTGGTATCGAACCGCGAGGCGCCAGAACGAGTCCTCGGCGAATGCCGGTCCGATAGGCAATCAATCCCAAGGCAGCGACGAGCAATAAGGCGGCGGCAAACTGGACCCACATGTGGCGCCATAGCGCGTCTCCCGAAGAGGCACGCACGTCCGCGGGTGCCAGAGATCCCGGCGGCAGTTGCGATTCCCCGGAATCGCGCTGAATTGGAAAACGCTCACTTTCACCGAGGCGCGCGAAGAGTTGCGCCTCAGCCTCGTCCTGTGACCACGCGTATGGCGCAGGTTTCTCTTCGACGGCGTCGGCAGCCCAGGCCGGAATCACGCGGTCGACGATTGCCTGATACTGTGCCATGATCTCCCGGCAGGGCTCGCATTGCGCCAGGTGCGCATTCAGTCTTCTGCGCTCCTCTGCGCTCAGAGACCCTGTCGTCGCGGTGGCGCAAAGCTCCAGAAACTCGTCATGGGATTCACCTGGCGGCAAAGGTCCGGCTCCTCCGCTTGCGCCATGTTCTAGCATATCGCTCATTTGTCTCGCAATCCCGGCGCAAAAACAAGTTTGCGGATCTTCTCCAGCCCCCGGTAGTAGTGATTTCTGACGTTGCCGACCATTTGCTTGGTAAGCTCGGCGATCTCCTCGAATGTATAGCCCTCGAAGAAATAGAGTTGTATCGTCCTCCGCTGATCGATGGAGAGCGCTTCCGCGATCTTGCTCAGCATCTCAGTTCCCAGCGATCCTTCAATGGACCTTTCGTAAAATGCAGTATCCGCCATCGGTCCATCGATCGTGAGAAGCGTTTCGTCGAGTTCCGTGTTGGCGTAGAAGTGACGAGATGCAAGATGCCTGCGCCGGTCGATCGCCCGATGATAGGTTACCTGCACAATCCACGAACGCGCAGTGCCGCGGGATGCATCGAAAAGCGCCCATTTGCGGAAGATAAACAGGAAGACTTCCTGCAAGAGATCCTCGGCCTCGGCCGCATCCCGCAAGATGCGATATGAGACGGCTTGCACCATGCGCGCATAGCGCCGGAAGAGGAGCGCAAGAGCCCCGTGATCGCCTTCGCGGATCTTTTCGAAAAGGAATTCGTCGGACAGAATCTCGGTGTTTGTTCCAACATGGCTTTGATCCGGTCGGGTCGGGCCATGTCCCCCGAGCCCGTCTGTTTTGGACGTATCGCTTGAGGAGATCGAGGCGATGGCAAAAAGAGAGGCGGTTTCTGACTTCACGCTATGCTCTCCTCTAGTTTCGAGCGCCCGATACCCCCGGGCCGGTAAAGAGGCGGAAGTTTCCTGGACTCGTGTCGACGCGATTCCCCGACCCCACGAGGTAGCCCGCTGTTGTAGCTCGGAAATGCGTCCATTTGAGCTTTGTCGGTAACTACCCGTTGGCCTATCACCGACAGAAGAGGACGATAAATCTTGAGATGGCCAAACGTCGAAAGCAAGTTCAACCTCTATCTGGAGTTGAAAAGGCGTTTGGGGAGGCCATGCGGACGATCCGGCAAGAGCGAGAAATCTCGCAGATGGTGCTGCACGCTCGGACGGGATTGGACAGGACGTTCATCAGTGATTTGGAACGAGGAATCCAGTGCCCCAGCCTTCGGACAATTTTCCGGGTTGCGATCGGACTCGAAATTACTCCGTGCACGCTTCTCCGTAGAACGGAAGAGTCACCGCATTTTGTGCCACCTTTAGAGCGCGATTCCGGATAACCGCCAGATTATCGCTATAAGCCTAAATATTCAACAACAATGTTGGCTAATAGCTGGTGTTGCGGCTCCTGGATCAACTGTAAGGTCGAAGGGACTGATGGAGAGCCTCGTTCTTTTTGGCCGGAAGGTCCGTTCAATCCGCGAAGCTGCCCGGAGAACACGCGAAATGGTCGCTGAGGACGCAGCGATTACGCCCAACTATCTGGGCGAGATCGAAAGAGGAGAGAAATGGCCCTCTCTGGATGTCATAGTCTCCCTTAGCAAAACTTTCGCAGTGTCTCCGGCTGCATTCTTTGAATTCGAGGCCGAAGAGTCCGACCCTCGCATTCTTCGAGAAAAGTTAACTCGAATTCTGCTGGATCGGAATACAGACCAGTTAAAACAGGCCCTCAGATTGCTAAACGCCCTCCTCAATTGATAAACACGCCGCCCCAATATTTCGACCAACGTCGCACCGGCTGCAACTCACCGCTGCCGTCCAGTGGTATCAGTGGCACAATGAACCTACAAGGAGCCGGTTCCCTGCCCTATCTTTCCCGGGGCGGGTGCCCTGACACATTACGCTATGACTCAATCAACGATTCGCAGTTTCGTGGGTTCACCACCTCAACTTGCGCCGAACAGAGTCTGGAGTATCGGGTCAGTTTCGGCCAGTTTGGCCGCGTTCACTGTTTCGGTAATTACGTTTGTGGTCTATGGTGCTGACGTCGGCGGAGGAGTACTCCTCTTTGCCCTCGCAATACTATGCGCCGTTGCCATTTTTCATGCCCGCTTCCTCCACTTGGCAAGAGAGCAATACCGTCAATCGAATGGGCTCCTTTTAAGTAGGGAGCGCGAATTTCAGTCCATCTTTGAAAACGCGTTGGACGCAATTCTCGTTGTCGATGGCAACGGCGTTTGCCAGGATGCCAACCCTTCTGCCTGGGAATTGTTTGGTTCGAGCCGTGACCGCATTATCGGGCAACAAGTCAGGGTGTTCTATTCCGATCCGCACGATTTTGATTCAATGTGGGCACAGCTGCTGGCAAGCCACGCGTACCAAGGTGAAGCGGAATTTGTGCGCGCCGCCGGTGCAACCGTCTCCGCGGAATTCACCGCAGCCGCCCACTTTCTCCCCAACCGGCATCTCATGATTCTCCGGGACATCACGCTGCGCCGCCGGGCGCAACAGGCAGTCAATCAGAGCCTCGTTCTCGCGAGGTCGTCTTGGCAGGAAGCCGACGCCCTGCGCAGAGCCACTCTTGCGCTGACCGAAGACCTGCGTATGGACCGGGTCCTTGATACTCTGCTCGAAACACTGGCCCGGTTTGTGCCGTACGAACAAGCACAACTGCTACTGCTTGAAAACGGTCCAAGGCTATTCGTGGCGCGGGAGGCTTCGCCGAATGGCGAATCCGCGCGGGGCCGTGGCTTTCCCGAAACCATGGAAATGTCGGAATTCCCAATCCTTGCAAGACTGTTCGAGCGCAATGAAGGACTTCTAATCGAGGATACCCTTCAGGAGAAAGACTGGAGACCACTAGCCAATAAATCACCGGTGCGCTCCTGGATAGGAGTCCCGATAAACTCTTCAAATCAAATCGTGGGCGCACTTTCGCTTGCGCACTCCAGCCCAGCCTCGTTTTCCCTTAACCACCTACACCTCTGCCGAGCCCTTGCAACTTCAGCGGCGGTCGCGATCCAAAATGCGCGACTATACGAACGCGCGGAGATCTTCGGAGCCGAACTTGAGCACCGGATCGACGAGTTGCGCCGGGTCCGGCAGACGTTGGAAGAATCAGAACAAGGACGGCGCGCATCGGAAGATCGCTATCAGAAAGTGTTCCGGTCGGTTCCGGTTGCCATCTCAGTGACATCGCTTGCCGAGGGAAGATTTGTTGAAGTCAACGAGACATTCGAACGCCGATTCGGCGTTGCGCGCAAAGAGTTGCTGGGCCGTTCGTCCACCGAGCTTGGCTTCTGGGAAAATCCTGACGAGCGTTCAACGTTAATCGGACAGCTCCGCCGCGGCGTAAGGGTTCGCGACGCAGTCGCCCGGCTTAAATCGAAGTCCGGGCTCTATGAACCCACGCTTTATTCCGCAGAAGTAATCGACCTCGATGGCCAATCCTGTCTCCTGGTCGTAATCGAAGATCTCCCTTGCACCCCTCCCAGCGTCTGAAACTGATCTGCGCGGTCATCTTTGCGATTGGTGAACAATAAGATTCAAACGAGCCGCTGGTCACATTCGCGACCAGAAGACTAGTCGGAGGACGCATGCTCCGATCTTTCCACGCTGAGTTTTCAACACTTGCATTTGGAATGGTCGGAATGCCTTCCACTCAATACTCAGTTGATGCGCAGTGGAAATCGCGGAGATATCTTCTTGGGAGAAGGACCGCATACGTTCTCTAGCAGTGAGCCCGGCTGCGCCTTCCAAGCAGACCTCGTCGACATTTTGTAGTCGCAAGAAAGTCGACGAAAAGCTTCCCTCTCCGATCTCCGGCAATGGAAGTAAATCCGCTCATGCGGGGAATTGCAGCGAGGTCTTCGGCGCCAACAGTCGATATTCTGGTTGCCGTCATGACCTGTCCGAAGGGAGAACCTGCGAGGGTTGCGGTCGAAGAGATTTTGGCTCGCCTCCGCAAGAAACCACAAGCGCGTCAGCGTCGTGGCGAGGCGATAACTGAGCAAGCAGATCTTAGATTGACTACCGGAATCCTGCACAGGCGTCATATCAGCAACGTCAGTTAACTCGAAGACGTACCCGACTCACCGATCGAACTAGCTTTCCAGGGTTCGTGTACGTTCTTTGCGTCCTCCACAAGCGTTTATACGTCGTGGGCCCTTTTGGGCATTTGCACACTCCCCAACTCGAGGTGCATATGGCAGCCGTTCATTCGCTCTCAGAATTCTCCAGCAGGTGGGGACCAGAAGCACGGGCCCTGGCGGAACAAGCCAGGGTGATGTCGGGAACCAAACTCGTCCAGCTCGTGCGCCGGCTTCAGCGTCAGACGGGCAGCTCGCAGGAAGAATGCTGGCGTTTCGTTATCAAGCATGGAATCAAGGGAGAGGTCGATCACCGTCGATGGCAAGAAGAGGAACTCGATGAGGCGCGAGAGCTGCTCACGAAATACTCGGTCGAGGAAGTTGCCAAGAGACTAAAGAGAAGTCCAAAGGCGCTTCGAAATGCCCTGCAGAGGCGGCAATTAAGTGTTCGCAAGATTCGTTGCGATTGCTTCTCGTTGGGATCTCTCGCGCATGCGCTGCACGTTCGCCGAACTGAAGTACGACATTGGATTGAGCTCGGTTGGCTTCAGGCGTCAATCACGAAGCAGGGCGGCCGAAGTTCGTACCAGATCACTCCTGAGGCGTTGGGCAACTTCTACAAGCATCATTTGCGAGACCTGCTGAGACGCATTCCCAATCATTCTCTCTTTGAGGCATATGTTCAGTACTGCTTTTCGCCAAAACACACCACAGGCGAGCAGTTGCTGGAAGTCCGTCGCGATAAACGCGAGCGCGAGGCGTTTGCGGCACTTCATAACGGAGACGCTCTCTCACAGGAGAACCAGGAGGATGACGATGGCACTTTCGACTCTTGAACCCTCAAAGAAGCGAGCACAGCACCCCATGTGTTCTCACTGTGGGCGATCCGTCGATATAGCATGTCGATCGTCCATTGTTGCGAACGGATTGAGGGTTCTAGCGGGATTGGCCTTGGCATTGATGTTGGTGCCCCTGGCGGTTATTGGCTGGAAGTATTGCTCTGATTTCCTTTCCGACAGGACTTCGCACTCGATCTTCTATCATCCGCTTGAAGACTGGACTCAATATTAGTCGTGCCTTCGTCATGAAGATTGCATGTCGAAGTCAGCGAAATACAAGTTTTTGTCGTCTCGCTGGCACGGCAGTTATTCCAATTAAGCAACACGCAACCCGTCGACGGCACCAATCAGCTGTCGATCTATGCCAGCGGCGAGGTCCTCGAAGCCTCGAAGGACCATCGGATGGGAATACCGGGCTGACTGGCCCTGTATTGAATCCCCGGGTCGAGATCGACGTATCATAGTCTTACGGAGTCGAAAACCGATGTCTACCAATGAATCCGTCCCGGAAGCACGCATACACGGATCCCGGCATACCCCAACTTCCAGAGCCGACCTATGCCGAGCGCGTCCGCACCCTAGTTTCCCTCTGCACAATTGCGACTCTCTCAACTGTCTCTCGAAAGCAGCCCGGATATCCGTTCGGTTCTCTCATGCCCTATACAATCGACGGGACCGGCCGGCCTATCTTTCTGATCAGCAACATGGCCATGCATACCCAGAACCTTCAAGCTGATCCCCGCGCAAGTCTCTTTGTGGGGCAAGTGGGCGATGGCGATCCGCTCGGCACCGCGCGGGCAACGCTTGTTGGTGATGTCCTTCCGGTGCCCAAGGATGAAGTCGCCGAGGCCCGCCAACTCTATTTGTCGCGCTACGAGAACAGCCGCTCATGGGTAGACTTCAAGGATTTTGGCTTTTACCGCCTGCAGCCCCTGGACATCTACTTTGTCGGCGGTTTTGGGGTCATGGGATGGGTCACTGCGGAGGACTACCAGTCCGCCAAGGTTGATCCTCTTGCTGACACGGCTCCAAGGATTCTCGGACACATGAACTCGGATCACGTCCCCGCAATGATCCTGCTGGCTAAAGTTCACGCAGGTCTCCACGCGACGGAGGCTACAATGACCGCGGTCGACCGGCTTGGATTCCACCTTCGGCTGAAGACCGCCGACGGCATGAAAGGAACGCGCATCAGCTTCCTACGGGAAGTCCAGAACTCGGACGAGGCACGAACGGTGCTCGTGGAAATGGTTCGCGCTGGCGAGCCCAAAGCCTGACCAAGGCAAAGGATCGAGTCTTCTGTTTCATAAGAGTTTCTATTTCAATTATTTATATGGTATTTATTAACGTTGATCTTTTATTGGATCAAAAACGAGGCCCCTCCTTGTTGCGGTGCAAGGTTCAGATAGCCTGGCTGAATCCAGTGTTTTTGCTCCATTCAATATCTTCAATCCTTCGCTCTACTGATTTGCTCAATCAATGACAGTTCATCCAGAACACCGGCGGATTCGTCGCTCGCTGGGGTGTTTTGTGTGCCAGATGTGTGCGCGACCGGACAGTTTGCTAGGGAATTCAGTCGGGCGGTTGCAGCATAGGCGGCGACCTTCCCAACTGCTTTCGGCCTAAGTCTGCCTCTCCTTTACGCGTGCACCTTTTGCACACCGGTCGAGCTACGACATCGCGAGCGGCGTTTCCGCTGGTCCTTCCGAATTGCATTCACCGCATTAATCTCCAGTGTTTTGTGGGCGCTGATTTGGTGGCTATCACGGCATGGCGAGCACTTATCGGCAACGATAAGCATGCTAAGCGGATCAGGATTAGAAATTGGATGCCGGCAAGTGTCCAGTCATTCCATTCCCCGATGGAAGGAGACTGTATCAGGTCAGGCATGGACTGTCCGGCTTCAGACTCTGGCGCGCTCCTCGCACACCTGGAAACGGGCCTGGATTCTTGTGATTTCGGCACGTGCCCATCCGCTGAGGTTCCGTGACAGAACTTACTTTCCGCACATTACTTTAGGGAAGATCAGTTCGGATACGTTGGCACTAACTCCTTAAGGAAGTGTTACTCTGACCGCCGAATCGATGGCTAAGAGAGCAAAACCTATCGCGAGAATCTCGCGCCTGAAGTCCCTCGTCGACACAAGGGTGATCTATTGCGGCGACAATCTCGATCACCTTCGCAAGATGCAGGATGCGTGTGTCGATCTGATCTATATCGACCCGCCGTTTAATTCGAACAGAAACTATGAAGTTTTTTGGAATGAGAATCGAGAGATACGGTCGTTTGAGGACAGACACGAATCCACTCAGGCGTACATAGCGTTCATGCGGCCCCGTTGCTTTGAACTGGCCCGTGTTCTGAAGCCGACAGGTATCTTCTACTACCACTGCGACTGGCATGCGAGCCACTACGTTAAGGTCATGCTCGACCAAATTTTCGGGGAAGGAGGCCTGATCAACGAGATCATCTGGAAACGGCAGTCCTCGCATAATGATGCAAAGCAAGGCTCCAGGCACCTCGGACGCGTGCACGACACGCTGTTAATGTACTCGAAATCAAACAACTACTTCTTCAAGCACATCTACAGGCCATACGATCCCGACTACGTTCAGGACTTTTATCGACATATCGAGAACGGAACAGGCAGACGCTACCAACTCGGGGATCTCGGAGCTCCTGGTGGGGCTTCACCCTCGAAAGGCAATCCACATTATGAGTTTCTCGGTGTAACTCGCTATTGGCGATACAGCAAAGAAAACATGCAGAAGCTCTATGAGGAAGGTCGTGTGATTCAGACGAAGCCGGGCTCCGTGCCCCGTCTGAAGCGATACCTAGATGAAGGAAAAGGCGTTCCATTAGGCTCGGTCTGGGATGATATCGGCCCAGTGCAGGGCGGTGCCGCGGAACGCGTCGGTTATCCAACTCAAAAACCGTTGAAGCTACTGAAGCGCATCCTAGAGATCTCAACCCGGAAGGGTGACGTCATACTCGACGCATTCTGTGGGTGCGGAACTGCCATCGAGGCGGCAGAGAACTCCGGAAGGGACTGGATCGGCATCGACATCTCTCCGACTGCGTGCAGGGTAGTAGCCAATCGAATCCACAAGAATTGTGGCATATCGGAGAATGAGAGACTTTGGCAAATCAGAAGGGGATTCGTAGTTCGGGATCTTCCGTGGACTGAAGCTCAGCTGCGGCGTCTTCCCCCATTCGAGTTTGAGAACTGGGCTGTAATCGCAATTGGGGGCACACCAAATCGGAATCAGGTGGGGGACATGGGAGTGGATGGCCGTATCTATCCAGTCTCAGCTATTCCAAACCGACGTGGCAACGGCGATCAGTTTGCATTCATGGATGAGTGGTTTCCTATACAGGTAAAACAGAAAGACAAAGCAGGTCGGCCGGACATCGATGCCTTCGAAGCAGTCATGATTCGAGAGAACCGTCAAACAGGATTTTTCGTGGCGTTCGATTTCACCGCCGATGCACAGAAAGAAGTACGTAGATTCAGACAAAAAGAAGGTCGCGAAATCCGGCTCGTCACGGTGAGTCACCTGCTGGATATGGATGAAGTCGTCGTTCCCCCCAAAAAGAGTGTCAGGTCTGAACGGCCACTGTTCAAAAACGTGAGCTTGCTTTCGATCCGTTGATGGCCAGCCGAGTAGCCAACAATGCACCCTGCATCGAATCGGGAAGGGTTCGTTGCTTACCCGAAGTGACCCGTGCGAGAATAACCCCATGGACTGTGCTGCTGTTACCGAAGCATTACGTTAGTACCGTACACCTTGCACTAACAGGTGAGTGCAACTGTAAGTCTTTTCTGTGTACAGTGTTAGGGCACACAACCAAGTCTGCCCAATCGTGGTGAAAGTCATCACAGCGGAAGTTGGCAGCTGGTTTCAAATCTTTTTGGCTGGCAAAGGGGCAGATTTGCCCATAGAATTCGCAGTCCTGCAACCGACGCTGGTAACCGCGAATCTAAGAATTCTGGTTTAGCCAATACCCCGAACTTCCTTCAGGCAGTGCACGTATTGCAAGATGGGCGCCACGAAGGATAGACCGGAAGGAGTGACTATGAAGATTTCACCAACAATTCGCCGAATCGAATCCTCGGAGAAAGCGACAGACGCTCTCGACGAAATGGCACGAGAGAATAACATCGTCGATTACTGCTATGACGAATCGATCGCACGCCTCCTGTCGGAATTCGATGCCATGCGATGGACCACGCTGTGTGCACAGCGTACCGCGCTCCTTATGCGCGAGTTTGAACAGCGTGCCAATGAATGGCTGGTTCCCGTGGAGTTCCGTGGCATTTACGAATCGAAGCCTTGCTCGGAATCAGAATCGCTGGAGAACGTCGAGGAGAGTCTGAGTAAACTTGCGGCCTGACAATTGCCGTTTAGCAGAGTACATGACCTGGTTCGAGGAGGGATGTGATTACATCTCGCCTCAATCAGGTTTTTCTGTTATTGGACCACTTCTGGACACCAGTGGGGAATTGCCTCCGTGGGTCCTGGATTTCGCTCTAATGTACTCCGATGGTATGCACATCCATCTTGGGGAGACTTACGTGCCCCTTCCCAAACGGGAAGGAGGAGGGGGGCGCATATATCACTTGTCTTACCACTATGGCCGACATGAGGGAAGGTTCAAGGCGAGCGGAATGCCTGCGTTTTCAAAATCTTGTGAATTGCGAATCGATATTGACTCTCTACATGGTCGCCATATCCACTACGGTGGAGAAGATCACATTATCGAGGATCGCTTACCAGGGCTCGATTTTGACAAAATTGATCCGTTTTTGTTCATCCAGGCGATCGAAGAGCACCGAGCAGACGGGAAGCCGTTGCACGAAATTCTAGGATTCAAGGTGGAGCCCGCGAAATGACCAATGCCTATCAATATCCAACCGAGTACTTTCTCCAAGAAGGTAAGGAGAATCTCGCTCGGTGTCTTCAGGCAAGCTTCGCGGCTGCAGCAGCTCACAAAGTGAAGAAGATGGTCATTTTTACCTCTGCAGGTAAAGGCGTCATGATGGCCCTTCAGGACTACTGCTCCCAAGATCAGTTCGCAGAGGTCCAACTGATTGCCGTGACGTTTCCGAGCCAGTCCCAATTCAGTGTGGGAGAAGCATCAGAGCACACCATATCCGCAGATATCTGCGACACATTAGCTACAAGAAAAGTCCCGATTGTCCGGGCTCATCTACCATTCGATCCAATTCGCTCCCATTATGAGGGGCACGGACTACTCGGACAAGATTTCAGTCTGATCGGAAATGCGCTCCGGATTTTCTCCGGAGGGATGAGCCTTTGTGTCCAAGCAGTTCTCATGGCTTCAGACGCGGGCTACGTTGAGTTTGGAGAACATGTAATTGCGATGGCATCTGACACTTCGATCCTGGTGCGCTCAGCCGGTACTGCTAGATTTCTTACCGACCTGATCGTTCGAGAGATCATATGTAAGCCGGTACTTTTGACGATCGGTAAGTCCGAAAAACTTGAATCGCAATCAATTGAGCCAAGAGGGATCACCTCCGGTAGCCCCGAAGTGCTTCCGCCAGAGAAGTAGCAACAAATCCGGGTTCGCTCGTAACCATATCTGAGATGCCGTCGTAAAGTAAGCAAAATGGCCTGCCAACGCGCACTCGTGGGGGCGAAAGTCCGCTTTCGTACCGAGGTATCCGCCATTGCAATTCAGGGTAGCACCGAGCCGAAGTGCGCCAGCCGTTGCCTCCTTTGCCTTCGGCCCGTCACACAATGGTGATGTACCCGCCGCGGGAAGTATCTCGCATCTGACGAGCATACGAGGACGAAGTACAAACAAAGTGAGGAGACAAGAACTAGACGCGGCCTTTGGTCTGGTTCGATTACTTTCTATCGCTCGATTCTTGGAAGGCCTCGCGTTCGGTCGCCTCGAGGCTATTGATACAGGTGTAGTTGCTCGGGGTCGTTCCGTGACTCAAGTCGATGCGGTTTTCGGCACGGCCTACGCCAAGAAACTGCCACGTGCGGGAGGTGAACTTGAGTGGGGCGTTGTAGAGTTTCATCCAATGCCGCCCCCGCCCAGCGACGCGATGTCGGCCGCCCGCATCGGCGCATCGGCTGGTTTCTCGCGTTCCAATTTGACTCCACTGGCGCAGTCGAGAATTACTACGTGAGCAATGTTCACAAATGGGTTAGGGCGAACACCTTCAATTCGAAGGCAGGGATAGGACGGCGGGTGGCCGATCCCAAAGGGGTATCGCCTTACATTTTTCGGTCTGCTCAGTGGGCGGCGGTGACCGTTATCCACTTGATTGCTCCGGTACGGCGCGAACCCTGTTCCCCAGTCGACACCGATGACTTCGAAGAAAAGGTGACGGTCGGAGGTAGTGAGTAGAACTCTAGAACTCTGGGATCTTGTCCAATGTCGACTGCTCGACTGGAATATCAATTCCGTATCTTGCGGTGATTTTCGTCACAAGGTCTCGGAACCAAGCAAGCGAGGTTGGTGCGACATAGATCTTCTCAATGAAGTCCACAAGCTGAACCGGAACCGTACGACCGCTCTCTCCGGCCGGACGATCATAGTCGAATACACTCGCGGCACTTCCGCCCGGATCAGGTTTGTAGGGTGTGTCTTGAATCAGGGCTCGGAGTTCGCGCTCATGCTCGAAGGACTTGCGCTTATGCGCAAAGGAATAGAAGAGATTGCCCTCAGGCATCCAATCGGAATTGTAGTCAATATATTGGACAACACCGAGGTAAGCTTGGCCGGGCAGGACATGACACAGTTTTGCATAAGTCGATTGGATCGCAACGGCGTCTGTGGTCCTTGCGTAAATACGCCACATTGCGTCCGATTCGTGTTCATTCATGTGCCAACAGTTCACAAAAGTCCACAGACGTTCCCACTGCAGCTGAGAAGCACGCATCTCGAATACCGACTCAGGGATGCTATCGCCGTATACGGCCGGTCGCATCTTTCGATTGGCGTGAGACATCGCTCCCTCGTAAGGATCTCCGAGTTTGTCCGCTCTTGAAAAGAAGAGAGCACTCGAATCCAGCAAGGTGAGGTATTTGGAGAGGTCCGTATAACGCCAGATTTTGATATTCAGATCATCTGGCGGTCTGAAAACCGGGTGGTCAGATCGGGCAGGCATTCTAGCGATTCTAAAGCGGCACCGTTTCGTACTCTCGGCGGAGCCAAGGGGAATGAAGGCTAGGAGAATAATCCCAACCCCGCTGGTACAGATTGGCGATCCGAGACGAAACGAGTCGATCCGATAGACACAACTCAGCTATGCCAAATATGGAACGCTTTCCACATTTCGCACAAGTGCGGCGGCGGCGATGACACGAATCGGTCATTCCTTGCAATACCCACCATCTATAGACTGATCAGTCCTCGAATACGGGTTTTCCGGTATGGAGCTAGAGAGGGCATCTTCCAATGAGAGGCGGGAAACACTGTGTCTGTCGTGAACGAATCGCGAAGCAAGCTCGAAGCTGAAATCAGCAAGCTCGAGACCCTCTATTTTGTAAGCACGATCACCTACAAGAGCGAGGTAAAGGCCCAATATCGCAGTTCCAGAGGCGGCGATAGGGCGATTTTGTTTAAAACGGCCGACTGGCAGCGCGAAGTAGCGCACAATGCTGGTCACTTCAAAGCAATCGTTGAAAGGGTTCTGCCGCAGACTTTGCGCGAGACCATATTCGTTCGACTCATCTCAGCTGTCGAGGTGTTTCACGTTGATCTCGTGAGAGCGATTTTCAGCTTTCGCCGAGATCTGTTATCGCGAGACCAGAAGGTTGAACTGCCTTACGGATATCTCGCATCCATCACGACTCTCTCTGAGCTAATAACCAAACTCGTGGATCGGGACTGCCGCGCTATTACGAGCGGAGGCTTTGACGACGCGACCAAGTTCTTCCGGCAGCGCTTCAAAATCGATCTGAAGCAACTACCCGGATACAAGCAGTTGTCAGAGGCGCACGATCGCCGGCATTTGTTGGTGCATCGACTTGGGTTAACAGACGAGCACTTCCGCCACGCCTACAAACAGACGCGCCGGCGCGTATCTCTGGACCAGCTCTATTTGTTGGAATCAATTAAGCACATCAGAAATTACGCAGATGCCCTTGTCGGGGAAACTGCTAAGCTGGCTATCTCGCACAGCAAGACGGCAAATCGTGGTAAGAGCGATCTTAGCTTGCATGTGAAAGTCGAGTCCCCTGAGGCCGCAGATCTAACATCTCCTGACTTTTTCTTTCTCTATAACGAGGGGTACTACTCGCTGCGGGACTTGATCCGTGAGCGAAATGTGGCAGATCGCGAAATTCGCCTCTCCTTGAGGGGAGATAGCAAAGTGCTCCGAGTTTACCTGAGGAAGATTCGAGCGCTTGCCGAGCAAGACAGGCTCGTCATTCTGACACCATCGAGAACGAAGAATGTGAAAGAGCCGAAGGCAAAGTGACACAATAGTCATCTCGACTCAGTCAGGCAACCGACCCCGCCTCACGATCGATTCAGATGTCGGCAGAGCGACACGCGTTTGTCGGTGCCGAATCTCTCTCGCATCTCGTCTGCGATCTCCGGATCTACGTCGATCGGCATGGATTTCACGCCGTGATCGCGGAGCCATGCGAAGCGATGCCGCCCGTTGGTGAAGCAGATTTCCTTGTTTTCCAGGCCGACGAACGGGATCTCGACGGCTTCGCCTTGCTGAAGCCAAATGCCGAACTTTTCGTATCGGTCGGCGATCGCTGGTCCAGAACCGCCGGGGCCGATGTATTGTGAGTTGTTTTTCTCCCAGGAGGCATCGAGCTTAGCGATGGAGATCCAGACGGTTTCGTCGGGTTCGACTCGTTCTCGTAGTGGAACCGATATCCAACGGATTTCTCTGCTTTCAGTTGTCAACGCGAGTCCTGTTCTCTGACAGCCCGATTGGACCTCGGCGGCGAGTGCGCTTTGGTTTCAGAGGTTCGATTCCGGCAGCCCGAGTTGGTCGCTGCGAGATCGAATTTTGCTTCGCCGCTTTTACGGCCTCCGCCCCTGCGTTCTTCCAAGTTTTACTCTCAATAAGATTGGAACGCCGGATATCCAAGCCCCGGCAGCCGTCCAGCGACCGTAATTTGTCTTTGATCGCTTTGTAGTTGCCGTAGTTCAGCTTGTAGCTGAGGATGATTCTATTGATACATGAGAGCGGAATAGGAATATTTATCGTTGTGGCAGTCTTTCTCTTCGATTCATACATGATGCGAAATTCTGATTCATCCCGAAAACCGTAACGTTTAACAAACGGCAACTTTGCGATCGGGTCCATCCCCTTCCGCTTTTTCCCAAGTGCCTCGAGCTGGGCATAAGTCAAGTAGTCGACGTCGTCCCATGTGACCCTTCCTCGATATTTGCCCAGCGCTTCAATCAACTGAGAACGGTCGAAGCGAATACGGACTCCTATTCTGGCAAGAGGTGAAGAGGGGTCGAAGGCACGGCATCCAAGGGACTGTCCCACAACCTTGACCGAGTGCCTCTCTCTTTTCGGGCCGAATACCTGCCAAAGATGGAATCTTTCAGATGAACGCGTCAGGCAAAGAGCAAGAAGAGACTTCAACTCGCGTTCTTCTTGATAGAGATGTAAGAAGTACGAATCGTTTTTGTCATCCCACTTTCGATAGTCAAGTAGAGTAAGAGACTTTGTGCAAAGGATGTTTCGAAGAGCTTCAAGATGCGTATATCGGCGCAAATACTTGGTCTTGGCAGACACTCTCGTCCCTCCGAGGTCACTTTTGGGGAAGGATCAGGATACCGCACAAATCCACAAGCGCGATTAGGCTGCCCTGGGTGCGGGGTTCCCTGAGCAATGCCATATCCGCGCAGCAATGGCAACCGCGAGGAGAAAATACACTAGGCGACTTGTGTTTCAAGGCGGGCATAGAATACGATCAACGATCCTGGATCTTTGAAGAAGGGCTGGAGCACTGGATGGGACGGACGGTTCACCTAGCCGGAGGCGACATAGAGACTCTCGAGCTTGGTCAACCGATCGATGGTGCCTTCGACCGGCTGTACGCGGCCTTTGAGAATGGGATTCCTTCTATAGATGACGAATTCCGCAATGCCGCATTCCAGTATTTCGATCAGTACATCGGTAGCGTCCATGCACCGGCGGCACATGATCACTACTTCATTTGCTTTACCCCACTATGGAACGCGTTCATGGCGGCCGGCAGGCTCGATGCTGCGGAAAAAGTGTGGGAATTGGCCTTCGAGCCAGTCAAAGAGTGGGAGAGAGCGCATCCGGGTGAATTGATCGATAAAGGGACCCTCTGCTATTTCTGGGGTGCGACCGCTCTCCTGCGCGGAAACCTCGACCGGGGTTACTTGCTCGTCCACCAATCCGTCGAAGAGGATAGCCGCACGTCCCGACTCCCAGTCCCTCCCACTCCGTCCTATGCACTGGTCAGCCTCAACTACCAGAAGCCGGATCAGTGGTTTCGACCCTGGGTTATTGAACAAGCTCGCTTTTTCGAAAACTTTGTAAAGGATTATGCCGCCACTCATGGCCGGCCGCTCACGATCGATGATGTCAAGCTCAAGTTTCTGGATAAGCCGCCGAACCTCGATGCGATCTTCCTGCTGACGTTCACGCTTGCCCGGCTACGTGGCATCTCCGGCCTGCCCGATCAGGCCAAGAGCAATGCATTCGCGGGACAAATCGAGCTCAATTTGCTCTTCGACTTATTGCTCGTTATAGATGGGGCGATCAGAGCGGTAAATTCGAGTGAATGGAAATTCTCGAAGCAGGCATTGTTCCTGCTTGAAAAAGCCGGCCATCGACTCGACCAACGGGATTTTGACGACGTTCATCTCCAGTTCAACCCAGCCAACTTCCAGATCGCTATTCAAGATGCACTAGATGGCACTCTGAGATCGAGGTGGCGTACGCTTGATCGGCTTCAGTGCGACGTCCACCTGGCTTATGAGCTCAGAAATAGTGGTGCGCACCACATCGAAACCATTCCGATCATTTGGAAAGAATTCGATCGGGTGCAACGCGCCATTCTCCGCTGTTTTTGCACCGCCGTCGACTTCCTCTACTAAATACCGCACCCCTTCGGGGGAGCTCTCTAAAGGATCAAATCAGACAGCATTTCTTGTATTTCCGACCACTGCCGCACGGGCATTGCTCGTTTCGACCGATCTTTCGTGCTTTGCCATCGGGTGCGGTCATGTCCATGGCCAGGCCGGTTCTCGGCATTTCTCTTAATACCTCTTCCATTTTCTCGTTTTGCGCCCATGGAAAATCAAGATTGATGCCGAAGCGAACGGACGCATCCGGAGCGATGCAGATACCATACCAGCGCTTCGCCCTTGCCTTGTATTTGCGCAAGAGACAATGCCTTTCAAGTTTTGGGCCGGCGATTGAAGCGGGGTCGGTATTACAGTGGACGCTCAGGCCTTCTCCACTTTCGCCCATGGGCATGGTCAGATCGTGGTGGCAACCATTCATAGCCGACTGTGTGGCCATTCTCTCGATTACGCTGCTTAGATTATTGACTGCGTCTTCGGACAACATGAGCAGGGCAAAGCCGAGATTGATCGTGCCCGAATCAGGTCGGGACTCGATGGACTTGACGATTTGTCCGACTCTCGATCCCTTGAACCGCGTCAAGATTCCATCCGGTGTCGCAGGGCCCGGCGCTCCTTCGCGGCGAACCATCATCGCAATATCGAGGTCCGCCGTGAAATCGTCTTCGAGTTGAACCAGACTGTACTTCTTGTCGAACCAGAGATTCCTTTTGAGGTGGTAGGACAGAATAGTCAGTTCATGAGCGGCAAGAACCTTTTCCTGGTAGTTGGCCCGCCGGTTGACGTAGCTCAGGAACATGATTGGGGTGTCGAGCATCTCCGCCATCGTGTCCAAGGTGAAGATGTCGAGCACGAATGGAGGTTGAATCACTGGCGTGGTCTGATATTCGAGAAACTGCCTTGCTTGAAAACTCAGAGCAGGATAATGATCAGCGACCGCGCAGAAGATATAGATTTCTTTGAACTTCTTGGGAATGTTGATCGTTTTCCCATCGCTCGCGATCAGAGGCCGCCCCGATACCAAAGCCTGCGCGCATGAGACCGCCTGTTCATACGCATCCTGGACACTCTTCTTGAAGTCACTCCGAAGTAGGTTGCCGTTTCCCTTTCGCGCTTCAATCGTGAGCCGTTTTGATTTCGCCTGAACAACAATGGCGCGGTCTCCAAATAATACAAGCGTGTCAACCTCGCCAGTGTCCTTTCCTTTTGCGCCAGGAATCCTAACGTTTGGGAGAACCGCTCGTTTCCCGAAGACAGACTCAAGCCTTGCCTGCGAGAACGATTCAAGAAACTTACCTCGATTTCTGAGGGCGACATCCCGGTATGCTCGATCCTCACACATCCAATAAAAGGGCGATTCGTAAAGAGACTGCTCGAGAGAATATTGCTCGAGCAAGAACAATCGCCCATCGCCAATGGGAAAGATCGGCAGCGCCGATACGAAATTAAAGTCGTCAATAGCGCGGAAGTTCGCATTCTTTTGCTCGCTCGGAAGTAAGAAGGCGTTTACAACGCGATCAATCAGAGTGTGATCAAAGCCGGACACCTCTACAATCTCGTCGATCGTAAAGGCGAAACAAGGGAAGAATGTCCATTCGTTCGGATCGAGGGTCGCGAAGCTAGCAATAATCGAAGTGAACTTGTCGTTTTGCAGCTTCACTAGAGCATGAACTACATCGCGGGCGATTTGGATTGTAAAACCCTTATTCCTTTCGAGCCATCGGTCATCGGCCTGGTACTTTGGAACCGCGAGATCGCGAAATTGGAACGAATACGCCGATTCGCCCCCATAAAAGATGGGCTCGCGAAGACTTTCTCCGCTTTCGAACGGGTTGGCGGCCGAACCAGTCAGTATGGCCTGCCGCAGTTCCTCCGCTGTGGGCGCGAGCATCGCCTCATGAAACTCCTTGAGGAGCCTCTCCGTTTCGTCGATGTAGTGCTGGATTGTGTGCGAATCCGGCCGGGACCAATCAATCTCTCGCTGTACCATGAGTCCGATCAGCGTGGTTGTCTCTGTCCGAATCAGACGATCCGCCGAAAACAGGTGCGCCACGTCTTCGGCGCGCATCTCGTCTGAGTAACGGATCACGCTGTCACGAAAGCACAGATACGCCAAGGCATGCGCGTAGCCCGAAGAAGTGCAAATGGCCGATAGATCACGAAAGATCTCAGATTCTTCGCGCATGGAGGGCTGCCTCCATTTTAGAAGCCGGACGATGTTCCGAGCTGGGGAGGCACCGATAATGAATTTGGCCGAGTCAATGCGACGAGTTTCGCCGGCCGGGAAGCGACGAGTTTGGCCGGCATTTCGATCGTCGGATGTGTGGTTCGAGGGGTCTGGTGGGGAGCCAAGTGGTCTGTCCGCGCGCAATAATCTGCCCGAGTTTGCGGGCCATAATTCACCTCCGGCCCGCAATGGGGCACACAACCGGCACACTGGGCGCCGGGGAGATCAGGATTTATCGGGGTTTGAGAAGGGTGTCATTGATCTGGCGTGTCAGTGGCCGCGCAAAGGTAAGCGTACGCCGACGCCCTCTTGACGGCGCTGTAGAGTGTGTTCTCAGGTGTCCACCTAATTTGTTAGTGGGCACTTGTTGAGTGTGTCTTAGGCAGCCTGAGAAGAGTGGGTCTGGAGTGAGGG
>Ga0193726_1000156_pt1 | contig 94698 bp, 84 predicted proteins | sample H2c1metaG_FD_144928 | JGI IMG/M metagenome (GOLD analysis project Ga0193726, IMG submission 144928) | Soil microbial communities from a riparian zone of the East river system, Colorado, United States - H2c1 | ecosystem: Environmental > Terrestrial > Soil > Riparian zone | place: USA: East River...
CCCGACCACCGGGACGGCGCTCTATGAGCTGGCGCACCTCGCGCCGGACTTGCAGCTGTTTAAGGAGGTCGAGGGCGATCGTGAAGATACCTTGGTCCCTCGGGATGGCACCGCCATCCACTTGCGCGAGGACGAGCACCTTCATAGTGGGCGGCCGGCGAAACCGGAAGTGACCATCTTCGTCAATACCGACCCCTTCTCTTGGGAGCGCCCTGAGATTTCGTACGACGAAGTCGTGAAGCTGGCATTTCCCAACGGTCCCCACGGCCGGGACGTCCGGTACAACGTGATGTGGACCAAGCCGGATGGCCAGGAGGGCGCACTGCGTCCCGGCCAGCACGTGAAGGTCGTAAACGAGATGACATTCGATGTCCGCAACGCCGATAAGTCGTAACGCGGATCTTGCGAGGCTCGAAGAGGCCGGGCTCGTCCTCCGTATCGTCGAAGGGCGAACCGCCTCGCATCTCATCGTAGAGGGCATTCCGACAGTCAATTCCAAGCGCGAGGTCGTCTTGGGCGCCCTCTATTCGCCGCTCGAAATCGTCCAAAATGGTAAAACCCGCAATCCTGTCCCGAGTCACCAATGCTGGTGGATCGGCAGCGAGGCGCCCTGCGACCCATCCGGCGCCATCATGTCGGAATTCATCTCCAATCCGAATCGGGAGGACAAAGGCGACGGCATCAGCACCGTGGTGGGTTACTCGATGAAATTGAAAGAGAAGGGGGTCATGGTCGCCTATACCGACTACTACCAAAAAATTCGGTCCTACATTGCGCCGATTTGGGCCGCGGCCCTCGCCATCGACCCCACGTGCACGCCTTACTCGAATAAGCCGGTACCCGCGGTCGTCGAGACCCAAGAGCGGGTGTTCCACTATCCCGATATGGCGACGACACGCGCCGGAATTGGGGCCGCCATGGCGAAGCTGCTCGTCGAGCGCGTCGCCATCATCGGCCTGGGCGGAACCGGATCCTACATCTTGGATCTGCTGGCCAAGGTGCCCGTCGGCGAGATTCACCTATTCGACGGTGACACGTTCCAGCTGCACAACGCGTTCCGGGCACCCGGTGCACCCCGGAAGGAACAGCTGACCGATCCAAAGAAGGTCGACTGGTTCGGCGCGATTTACTCCGGCATGCACAAATACATCATCCCGCATCCGTACAACATCGTCGAAGCCAACCTCTCTGAACTAGCGGGTTTTAGTTTCGCCTTCGTGGCAATCGATTGCCCCAAGGCTAGAAAGGTGATTCTCGAGGGCCTAATCGCAAGGAGCGTCCCCTTCATTGACGTCGGCATGGACTTGGCGCTGGACAAAAGCAACTCCCTTACCGGAATGTGTCGTTACACCGTCGGCTTGCCCGACTTCCACGCGCATGTTGAACAGGTGGTTTCCTTTGGCGACGGACCTGAAAATGATATCTATCGAAACATTCAGGTGGCTGACATGAACATGCTAAATGCCGCCATGGCCGTGATGAAATGGAAAAAGCTCCGCGGCTTCTATGCCGACAGCAAGCGCGAGCATCATGGCCTGTACAACATCGTCACGGGAAGTCTCGTCAAGGAAGACTTGCGTTGAAGGCCTATTCGATTCGTCCTGAGTATGTCGAATCATTCCCGAAAGTACTCGACGATGGCGTACTCTACATTTCGCGGAGATTCCGCACCGCCTGCCATAGCTGCTGCTGTGGATGTGGCACGAAAATCGTCACGCCAATTCGACCGACGGAGTACCAACTTTCTGAGCGAGACGGTCAGGTTTCGCTTCACCCGTCGGTCGGGAACTGGAATCACCCGTGTCAATCGCACTACATTATTCGCGACAACCAGGTTCTCTGGGCAGGTCAGATGACCCGAGCGGAAATCGCCAGGGGACGCGCGCTGGATGACGCCGAGAAGGATGCGTACCTCGCACGAGGGCGCAGGAGCTGGTGGCGGATAATCTGGGATCTCATCAAGCGCCTGTTTCAATAGCGGGAAGCGAAACTTACAGAGCGCAAAATCCGCATGTGTACCGCGCCCATCCCGCAGTCGATCGATAGCGTCATTCGTCATTACGACGAATCCTCGGCGCCCTTCGACGTACACGATGTCGGCAGCGCTCTCGTTGCCGCGCGCCAGGCGCTCGTCAATCCCTCGGCCATGGAGAGCCTGTGGGCCTGGTCTGAGGTGCTGGCCTTCGCGCTCGCCGATCGGTTTGATAGCCCGAGCCCCTGGAACACCTACTTCGCTCCGGTGAGTAGCATCGAGCAGGGCGGCAAGATCATCTATATGCCGGATGTCACCGAGGCAGATCCTGGATTCATTGCCCACTGGACGCTGCGCGCGCGCACCCTTCGCCACCCGTTGCTGAAGGCACGCTATGCGGACCTCGTGTGGGATCTTTCACGCATAGTCGCCAAGCAGCCCGGCGATCCGGAGTTGGCGCGAATCGCGATCGACGCCTACCTGGCCTCGCTATCACCGCAAATACGGCGAGAGTCGAACGATCGCTTTCGCGCCAGTATTCGCGCTCTCAACTTGTCGATTCAGTTGAACGATGCCGCCAGAGTCGATGCGGCGAAGCGTGCGTTGCTCGCGCTACACCGGGAGGAAATGAGCGCCGAGCGAGGACTGTGGTGGCTCGGATTCGACCGACTGATCGAGGATAAGCGCGCAGGGGTGACAGAGGCCGAGCGCAGCCAACTCATCGCGGATGTGGAAAGCATCGTGATTAGACGCAGCGAGGCCCGTGATCCCAAGCAATTCGATCCGCATCAGACACGCGATGCAGCCAACCGGCTCATAAAACAGTACCGCAAGGGCCGGGCGGGCGCGGATGTCCGGCGGCTCCAAGAAGTCATCGGCCGCGCCTTTGAACACTTCGCCTCGCTCGGTGATGCGATGCTGGCTTCGAGCGTTTTGCAAACCGCGGTCAATGCCTATCGGGACGCCGGCCTTCCTCAAGAGAGTCAACGCGTCCGCCTCCTGATGGAGGAGCGGATCGCGGCGTCCCATGCGGAAATGAAGCCGATTACCGTGGAGCGGCTGATTCCGAACGAAGACATGGAAAAGTTCCTAAGTTCGACGATAAGGCCGGACATCGGCGAGACCTTTGCGCTCATCGCAATTCAATTGCTTGATAGCCGAAAGCAATTAGAGCAGCAAGTGGTGGACCTGCAGACCGAAGCGCCCCTGATGGCGACGATTACTCAACAAATTGTGGCTGATCGACACTTCGCCGCACTGGTCGACTCGGTAGCCGAGGATCCGATGGGGCGTCTGATCCAACATGCGGCGCGCATCATCCCGCTCTCGGATGTCTGGTTGATCAACGCCTTGCACCGCGCGATCGAGACTCACAACCTTAGCCCGGAACACTTTGTTGGCTGGGCCGCGCAAACCGAGCTCTTCGACGACCTGACGCTGCTGCTAGAGGGGGTCACCGCCTATTTCGGCCAGGATTTTGTGAAAGCGGTCCATGTGCTGATCCCGCAGATCGAAAGTGCCTTGCGCGGGCTGGTGGCCAAATTGGGCAAGCCCACCACGAAAGCTCACCCGGCAATTGCCGGGGTGGGCGTCGTCATCGGTATGGGCGATATCCTATATCCAAAGGGAAGTGACACCGAGATCATTGATGCCTTAGGCCCCGATCTCACTTTGCATTTTCTCGCCCTCTACGCGGATCCGCGCGGCTTTAATCTGCGCAATGACCTCGCCCACGGCCTGCTGCGGGCGAATAGTCTGCAACTGGGGGTCGCGTCGCGCATTATCCATACGCTGCTGCTCCTCGGCGTCTGGGATCAAATCGCCGCTCGAAGCAAACGCTCGTGATGTTGCGCCTCCCCGGCGCGTTGCTCCGCCTTGATAAGATGATTTTCTCCTTGGCATCGGGTTGCGCAGAATCATGACGCCTATCCTTTTTAGCGGCGCCGGCTTTACCCGTAACTGGGGCGGTTGGCTGGCCAAGGAAATCGAAGGTGACCTCTTGGTCGCTTGCACACAGACTCCGATCTTCGGCAGCGCGTGCAGTGTGGAGATGGGTTTGAGGAGGTACTTGCGACGCTTAAGAGCGAAGCGGAAGGCCCGGACGCGGAGGCAAAGCGCCGCGCTATGCAGATCTTCAAAAAGCCGTTGAAGCGTCGTTTCGGGCAATGAATCGCGCACTCGCCAATCGCATCGAGTTCAATTTCTCGAACGATCGTCGCTACTCCGTGAGTGCCTTCCTCGCACGATTCGACGCCATTTACACGCTGAGTCAGGGTCGGGTAAAGTGAGCCCAGCGAGAGTTGCGCGATCTACTGCCAGCGATGGGGAAATGAGGGGGATGCAGGGGGACTGCGACCCGTTGCGTCGACCTCTCCACCTATGATCTGGATTGGCAGTCGATGCCAGATCAAGGGCGCAGCCACCTCATGCCTTTGACAAGGCCATCGCTCAAAGTCCATGCGCTCAGAGGCACACCGAATTGACTGCTTGCGCCGAGCAGCCGACCGCGATTCATGCCTATCAGGTAGCTCGTCCGGTGGTTGAAGCTCGAATGGCCGAGATGGAAGCCACGTTGAAAAACGACGCGGCGGCGATGAAAGCTATCGTAGATCAAGCACGGGCGTATTCAATTAAATCAAGGACCCACCTGCAAATCGCCGTGACAACTTAGTCTCGCTCTCTTACGATCAGCGTCGAGCCGCTCTGTTTCAGAGCAAAGCCGCCGATAAGCTGGACCTTCGCCGCAAAGATGTCCGCCTCTTCGTCAGTCGCTAGTTCAACCCGCAGAAAAACCGGTTCCTCTCCTTCCTCTTCCATTGAGACTACGCCTTCTGATGAGCCTAAAAGCTCCCTGATCCGGCGAAACGTCACGCTATTGCGAGGTACACCGCGTGACGCCATCCTGGCTGAAGCAGTTGGTTGTCACGGTCTGCTGAGCCTGCTGTACTGGCTGCGGCCACGTGATCCGGCATTGTTGGACCGCAGGAGAGCGCTGCGCCACGTCGAGCAGCGCCATGGCATCGTGGTAGCAAGCTTGCAGCTCCAGCCGTTCATAGACCGCGGTGCCGTCTTGACCAGCCATAATGGCCGCTTGCACTGCCTTGGTAATCAATCGTTCCCTGTTGGCCATGTACTCTTCATGCGTCATAGGCTTGGGCGGCGGGCTGGCGCATGCAGCAAGACCCAGGCTCGCGACGATAATCATCAGCCCTGAAGCCTTCCAAACATGAACCATGGCGCTGCGCTCCGGAAGTGTTCCCGACAACAGCCTAAATGGAGAAGCAAAAAGGGTCTGCGACCGACTTCCCACCGTTCGCTTTCCACTCGAAGATCTGTGACACAGTTCCGGCGCGTACATTTGGCAGCTAAAACTGCAGTTCTGTATCGCTTGAGAGCGACGCTCGCTTGATGGGCGCGCGCAAACTTAACCGCCTACACTTAGGAAGAAGGCCAAACTTGCGGTGTCCAGATGAAAACCTTGCAAGCCATTCACACAGTATTCGGCAGACTTACTGCCGAAAGGAACGCTCTCCAATTCCTGGAGCTCCGAGTCGCACATCGCAATGCACCCAACCGACCGACACCTTCTGGTCCGCGTAGCTCATTGACGAAAGGAACGGGATAATGCTGTCCAAAGCAAAACGATTCTTCCGGCACTGGTTTCTCATCGCGCCTCGCGATGCTATTTCACATGTTTTTGGATGGCCAACCCTCTGCGCCGCGCTGGCGCTAACCTACGTGTCGTCACGATTAGGTCTTCGCCCAATTCAGTCTGGCATTCTGAACAACTTGGCGATCGCGGGAATGAGTCTATCGCTGGCGCTCGCAGTTAGCGCCTTTGTGGCGCTATTTAAGGCTTATCGAATGGTTACCGCGCTCACCTTAACCGTCACGGACAAAATCCGATCGCCGGATTTCACCTGCAACGAAAAGGTCTGTGGGTACAGTGTTGCAGTAGTCGTTCACAACAGGTCTACCGCTCTTCTTAGGGATTGCGTGGCGCACGTATTGGATATGCCCAGCGTTGGTGGTTCACTTGCTCCGCACTTTGTGGAGAAATTTGATATGCCACCAAGATCGACGAAGAATATCTATGTGGCATATTGGTTCTCGCGTGATGCGCCCAGCTCCGATGACAAGAAAATTAGCCTAAGTGGCCCTCGAAGCGCCGGTTTCGACACTACGTGCCGGGTACCGGATCGAACAGTCTTAAGAATCCGCGTACAGGCGGAAGATCAGGATAGTCAAGAAGTGCGGTGTCGGGTGTGGATAGATGCTCCGGCGCGCAGTCTGAAGGCATGTCACTTACCGGAACACGAGGCATAGCACATTAAATCAGATCCATCGCAAAACCATAGTTACAAAGGACATATGCTTACGCGATTCATTGAGCGATTACGGCGTCGCTATCTGCCACCACCCGCCGCAAAAGTGGTGGATTCTTCGATTCAACGAGCTAAACAACAGATCGGGGCTCGCCCCCTTTCCGTGCTTGTTGATAACTCAGTCTTGTCCATTGGCGTGATTCATGAGACTGCCTGGGTGTCGAGCGGTGAATCGACCCTGCCAGGACTTTCGATCAAGCCAGGATACTCCGCACGTGTGCCGATCTATTCCCCGAACGACACATCTGAGGTATATCAAAATGTCTTATTTTTGCCAGGAATCACAGCTCTTGCTAGGCAGGGTGCCGTACAGCTAATGACGTCGGCCGAATTGGCTGCCGAGCGGTTTCGACAGCCCAATGGTCGCTTCCGAGGTTACGGCCTATTTGACAATTCACTCTTCGACGGCTTTGAATTTCCTAGCATCGACGGGCCGCCCCAACTCACCATGGGGCCGAAGTATCTCGGCTTGCCAACTATCCGAGAACAACAGCATCAGCGACTGCGCGAAAGCAAGGACGGCTTGTATGGCGAACTTCTCACGCACTTCGGTCCTACAAATGATCAGGACGCATGGCACGTACAAACGGCGGAGCGTAATGGCCAATTTTGCTTTCTCACTATGGACTTCAAGCTGTGCAATTTGGTGCGTGCACATCAGCATCACGAGCCGTTTTTATCGCTGAAGACGCGTGTCATGACTCCTCGCGAATTCGGCGAACACTTCGGGATACGGCCGGTTCCGCCACATTTGCTGATCTATACGAATCCGAAGGGACCAGTCAGCAATCAGATAAGTGGAAAAACTGGGCGCCGGTTTAGCCGGAAACGCTACGAGCGACTCGATTAACGGCTCGCAATAACTGCGAGTCAGTAACGCGCGCCATCACGCCGCCACCGCGACTGGACACTGCTCACGACGTTGTGGAAGGTCCCGCCAACTCACCGAAAAACAGTCTCGGCCGCCAACTCTTAGTCAGGCCAGCCAACAGAAATTCATCAACAAGGTCAAGCCCAAAATCTGCTACGGGCTCAAGTATCTTTGCAGCCCAGCGCCGCCCAATGCGCCTTCGGCACCAGAGATGGCAGAGGCTAACGCGCCTGCTGCGCGAAGCAGGGCAAACAGATGGTGCTGCGCAACTTCGACAAGACCGGCAACGCCGCGGTGTTCGGGGAGAATGTGAATCTGACCTTCAAATGCGAATGAGCCGTAGCCGCGCTGTGCGATGATCCACGGTGCTATGGACGCGGCCCACGGGAATGCGACTAGGTATCATCTTTCACACGCTCCCACTCAGTTTTTAGCACCTTTTTGCAGCACTCACTCACTCGCGCCACCGCAGCCGGAAATTCGTCGGTCTTGCTGGCGTTCCAGGCTGTTTTTCTGAGGTTGTCCAGTCCGCGAAACAGTTCATTGTGAAGGTCTTCATTGGGGTTCAGCATCAATTCGACTTGTTGGATCAGAAGCACGAGCCGTATGGTGTTATCGTGCTTTTGAGCATCAGCCTGAGCTTGATCTTGTGCGAGCATATACGTTCGATAGAATCCAGCCGCGAGACTAATGATTTCGGCGACATGATCACGCAGTGAATTTATCCATTGCTGCCGCATGGGGGCGATTACTTGCTTGTGGGCTACAGCTAGCGCGGTTTGCATCTGTCGCTTTGCGACTATCCAAGTAATGAGCGGGCCGAAGAATACCGCGAGCCCTGCGACGACCAAGGATGCGATCGGGAGCCAAGACAAAAGCACAGGGTCAACTGTTACCATGTTGGCGTACTGCGGCGCGCAGGATAAACACCGCGATCGAAATCAAGAGTCCTTTCACCGGCGCGACCTCTTCGTTGAAAGGCTGGATGCTATCAGCCCAGTTAACCGTCGTCGTCGCTTTAACCGCTCGATTTCCAGGCGTAAATTCATGCCACTGTACAGAATTACAGGGGATCGGCTAGACTCTACTTTTTTGCGGCTTTGTTTCGATATTTGATGGCGATACCGGCTGATCTATGCGTACTTGGAAGCGACACACGCCACAGTCTCAGGCAGATCGGGATTTACGCGACTTGGAAGGTGCCGAAGATCGCCTCGCGGCGACATTGATCGCGGTGTGGAATTACCCACTGTCGGTCGCAGACTTTGGGACACAGCGCCTAGCAGCCGATACAGAAGACGCTATGGCCGCGGTGCGGGCCGCGACGGACCGAGTCAAGGCGTATTACCCCTCAATCGTCACGGCAACGCGAAACCTTGCACCGCCCGAGCGATTTGGTTTTTCTGGAGTAAACGTGGAAGAGTAGAACATGGATGAGTTGGATCAATTGGCAAATCGCGCAAGTACCGCATATGCGGACAGGCCAGGGTATCGAGGTACCACGGTCAACAGCTATCGGCCGCCGATTCTTGAGCACGGTTTTGATAGCAATATCGACGCTGAAAATTTTGTTTCGCAGTTGCGATCGCAAGGGTCGAAATCACGCTTCGAAATCTTGAACGATTTAACAACCGTGCTAGAGCATCGGTAGGATCCGCTAGTTGAAGCATCCCGAACCATTTGCGTAAGCAACGACGATGCAGCCTTATTCCGTAGCGATCTCAGGCGTTGCGTTAGCCGTCTCGCTGTTCACCCTATGGTTTAGCATCCTCCGGCGGGGCAAAGTATGTAGCACCCATCCCGCGTTCATTGCTATTCGTTATGACTTTGTCGGCAAGAAATTTCCGCAAGCCAAAATTTTCTTGCGCTCGCTGTTATATAGCACTGGCAAACGCGGTCGAGTTGTAGAGAGCCTGTTTCTTCGCGTGAATGAAGGCGCACGCAACGCTGAATTCTCATTCTGGGGTTACGGCGACAAGGACCTTGTTCGGGGTGCGGTCTCTTCATCTCGGAGGAAGGAATCGCGACGAACCATCATTTCAACCCTGTGCATGCGAAAGAGCCCTTTGTTTTTTCTGGCGGCACATACACTCTAGAATTGGTGGCAAAGCTAGTAGGACGAAAACGGCTCGAATCATTGTGGGTTATTCCCGTGACTGTGCCGAACGACGTTTTCGGCACCACTATCGCGAGAGAAAACGCGATATTTTTTAATTGGTCACCGGAGCAAAATAAATACATTGCATCGGTCGAGAAACGATCGGAGGCGCTGCACGCTCTTTCAGATCCGGCAGATATTTAAGGCGAGGGCCCAGCATGCGTGAAATGGTCACATTTGGGCAACGTTGGCGGCGTTCCTCAATGTCACAGTATGCTACCAGTCGGCCCGCTGCGGAGTACTTGCGGTCGGGCGTTGGCTGCGGACCCGCCTGCGATCCTGTTCTAGCTCTTGCGTTGCGCTGGGTCGGCCAGCTATCTGGCCCCCCGTCCCCGGAGCAAGGTGGGTGCAAAGATGATTCTATTGCGGCGCGAAGCCGTGAAGCGGACACGGACTCGCTACCGAGCGTGCAGTTGCGTACAATCTAAAACTAGAGATGTCGGTTAGGGTAACAGCGCACGCACCGAGAGTTGCGCTTCTACTGCCAGCTCTACTGCCAGCGACGGGGAAATGAGGGGGATACAGGGGACTGCAACCTGTTGTGAATCAGTAAGTTGCTGATTCCTAAGAGTCTTCAGGTGGTTCAAAAGCCCATCGAGGGTTCGAATCCCTCTCTCTCCGCCAATTAACATAAGTGAAATTTACGGGCCATAATCAAGCTTGGGATACCAGTCGGTCCCGCGGCCTTCCGGCGTTGCATCGAGAATGGTCCAGATCGGCATGAGATCCGGCGCACCTCGCGGATCCTGGCCGGGATCGGACGTCTCGAAGCGCATCTCGCCGCTCCAGAAGTGGCGGATGGTTCCATCGCGGCGGGTGAACACGTTGAACGCCGGATTGTCGCCGCCATTGGGCGCCAGCGCGTGATAGTCGCGGCTGTATTCGCCAGTGATATCCGAATAGAACCTGAGGTTGCGCCAGCCACGCTCCGTCTTGAAAACCCAGCAGGCGCTGAATCGGCGAGCGCGCCATCACCGCCAACGCGACGCGTTGCTCGACGTTCGCGCGCCTCGCCGTCCCAGGCGCTGAGGAGCGAGGTGCACATGGGGCAGGGCCGGTCGCGCTGCGGTCCAAACATGTAGCTGTAGGTCACGAGCGTTTGTTTGTCCCCGAAGAGACTCGCCAATGTCGTCGGTCCCTGCTCGCCCTCGAACCGATAGTTCTTGGTCACCTCGCCGCCGGGCGGCAATGCGCGGCGTTGCGCCGCCACGCGCTCAAGGTGACGCCTGAGTTCGATTTCCTCGGCCAATAGCGCTTCACGCGCCTGCCGATATTCCGTGCTCTCGTTGGGAAAGCGAATCGCATTGCGCCTCGCCAGATCGATCGCCGGTGTCAGAGTCAGGGGTGCGGACATGGGGTTCTCCTTCAATTCTCAGTAGACAACCGCGCGCCCGCAGGTTTCCCGGCGCGGCGGCAAGCCGTAATACTATATCTCCGACTTTGCCGATCTGAGTAAGCCGCTGATCCTTCAGGCCGCTCTCCCGGAACGCCGCGCACACACGTGACATCTAATGTCGAAACCGGCTCTATCGCGTGCGCGAATGGCCGTGCAGTCCCGAATTCGTCCAATCGCAGGAGTCTCACAATGATAATGAAGCATGCAGCCTGGTCCGGAATTCTCGCTCTGGCCACGGCGGCCAGCGCCGCGTTCGCGGCCGGGCCCTCCGATCCGCAAATTGCGGCAATCGTCGTCACTGCCAATCAGGTCGATATCGACGCCGGCAAACTTGCCGTGTCGAAGTCGACAACGAAGGACGTCAAGGACTTCGCGCAACTGATGGTCACGGACCACACCGGCGTGAACAAATCGGCCAGTGAGCTGGTGCAGAAATTGCACGTGACGCCCGAGAGCAATCCGACCAGCCAAAGTCTGCAAAAAGGCGGCGGCGATAATCTGGCGGCGCTGAAGAAACTCAGCGGCAATGCGTTCGACCGTGCGTACGTCGACCACGAAGTGGCCTATCACCAGGCAGTCCTCGACGCCGTCGACACGACGTTGATCCCCAGTGCGCAGAATGCGGAACTCAAAGCGCTGCTCGTCAAAGTGCGGCCGGCGTTCGTCGCGCATCTCGAACATGCCAAACAATTGCAAAGCACCTTGAGCAAGAGCGGTGCCTGAACTGAGCTTCGCACGGAGTTGCGGTGCCGCAGCCGCCGGCCTTTTGTTGGCCGGGGCTGCGGCGTCGACTTCAGGGGCGACCTCGGCCGCCGTGGCGCCTGTCGTCGTCATCGAGAACGTGCAGTTCAGTCCGCAGAATCTCATCGTCAAGGCCGGCGAGCGGATTACGTGGGTCAACAAGGATTTGTTTCCTCACACCGCCACTGCTGACGGCAAGATCTTTGAATCGCAGGCCATCGCGCCGAACGGCTCTTGGACCTGGGTCGCCGGCAAGCCCGGCACTTATGCCTATGGCTGCACGTTTCATCCTACAATGAAGGGAACGGTGACAGTGCAATGAGCGGAAGAGGCTAAGACCATGGTAGAGACTGCAACGGCGTGTGAAACGGCCGACCATACCGACGAGCGTTCGATCGCAAGCAGCATCGCGGCCGGGGATTCTCTGGCCTTCGAGGGTTTGATGCGCCGGAACAACCGCCGCTTGTACCGATTGGCGCGTGCGACTTTGCGTGATCGCACGGAGGCGGAAGACGCGTTGCAGGATGCCTACATCTCTGCGTACCGATCGATGGGTCAATTTCGCGGCGACGCTTCATTGTCCACGTGGCTGTCACGGCTGGTGCTCAACGAATGCCTGGGCCGGATGCGCCGCAGCACTCGCCGCAACAATGTGATCCCGATCGTGAGCATCAACACACCCATCGAGCCCAGCCCCATGTTTGCACGCGAGTCCGATCTGCCCGACAAAGAACTCGGCCGAACGCAAATGCGCGAATTGCTGGAGCGGAAAGTGGACGAGTTGCCCGAGAGTTTTCGGGCCGTTTTCGTGCTGCGCTCGGTGGAAGAGCTGAGCGTGGACGAAACCGCGGGATGCCTGGGTATTCCTGAGGAAACGGTTCGAAGCAGGCATTTCCGCGCCAAGGCCATGCTGCGGGACTCTTTGGCGCGAGAGTTAAACCTTGCTGAACGGGATTTGTTTGAATTCGGCGGCCCGCACTGCGATCAAGTGGTCGCCAATGTGCTCGCGCGGCTCGAGTCGGAGTTCAGCGCAAGTTCTCCGCTGCAAAATCTCAGTTGACGAGATTGTCGAGCACGGAAATCACGTGGTCGGCGCGGCGCTGTCGATAGTCGAGATATTAGGAATGCTCCCAAATGTCGAGAGCCAGTAGCGGCTGCATCCCTTGAGTCAGCGGATTCCCGGCGTCCGCAGTGCCGACGACCTTGAGTTCACCGGAATCGAGAACCAGCCATATCCAGCCGGAGCCGAATTGACGGCTGCGACGCCGGCCAATTAAGGCGCGATCGCGCTTCGGCTCTCGCCGGCAGTGGCCATGATGAGCTCCTCGAGAGTCATGTCCCCGAAGGGGGTGCCGGCAACGAGCTCATTGAGCGCGTCCACGTAGCCTCGATGATGCCCAGCGTGGTGCAGCGTCAGGGTGGCGGCGGAGATCACCGGTTCGAGAGCGTCCACCTCATAGGGGAGCGCCGGAAGCACCTGCGGGGCCGAGCGATTGAAAACATCGTAGATCGAGGCCGTACCCTCAATTGCCTCGTGCATGAGGCACACGGGCGAACTATACTCCCGCGGCAAGTGCTTGCCAGACATAGATTAACTAATTGATTTAATTGAATATTATATCAATGCAAGAAGTCCTGTGTAGCGTACCACATCGCTTACCGATGGAATGGTGATCGGCGATTGATGTGGTAATATTCGCGCCCCTAACGCAGCTGGAATCCGGCGCGTTTAACCTTGCGCCCGTAGCTCAGTTGGATAGAGCGCCTGGCTACGAACCAGGAGGCCGGGAGTTCGAATCTCTCCGGGCGCACCACATATCGATGGCTCAAGAACCGCACGCCGGTTCTGACCTCTTGGCGTTCCAAATTCGAACTCCCGGAAGACAACAAGGCAGTTCGACAACTTCGCCGTCCGGCGAAGTTGACCGCTCTTCAGCGCGACCCCGAGCGCAAGCGAGGGGCGACGGGCCGCGAGCCCCGAAGTAATCTCTCCGGGGTGCCTATTTATTAATGTCTGCGCCGGTTAGATGCCCGATAAAATTGACGCGGGCCGGATAGAGATCACATAGGGCGTCGATCTTGGCGGCGAAACTGTGTCGGCTGGCGAAAAGCGCGTTGGACAAAGGATGGAGATATGGTTGGACGTTTGTTGAAGCAGCTCGTTCGGGGGCTGGGTCGGTTCGTTTGGTATCACACCACGCGAATATTCCATCGGGAGCATGAAGCTGAGAGCGCAGTTTCCGTGGCTCCTCAAGTACTGCCAGCGACATCGGTAAATCCAGCCACGCCAGTTGAACCACCCGAACCGGCGACCCGGGCGCGCATCGACGCCTTAAATGATCAAGTTGGGCTCGATCCCAAATACCAGCGACTAGTTCCGTGGCGCTCTTATCGAAAAGACGTTCCCCCCCAGGAAATTCTTTCCGATGCGATTTATCAGTCGTGGATAACGATGCCCGGGGGTCACAAATGGAGCCACTACTTTGCGATTTACCAAGCAGTATTCGGCCCTCGTCGGGTTGAACCTTTACGCATCCTGGAGATCGGCGTCCTAGGGGGAGCCTCATTGCGGCTTTGGAAGCGATATTTCACCCACCCGGCAACGCTTATTGTCGGCATCGACATCCTACCCGAATGCATCAAGTTCGATGCGCCTGCCGACGGCATCAGGGTCCGAATCGGAAATCAGACTGACCCTAGATTCTTGAAGGGGGTGGTAGAGGAATTCGGACCGTTCGATCTCATTATCGATGACGGAAGTCATCATAGTTCGCATATCATCGCCAGCTTCAATCACTTATATGCCGAAGGACTGAAAGAGTCAGGGATCTATTTCGTCGAAGATCTGCACGCCAATTATTGGCACCCGTGGCGCGACTCCAGGAGGAGCTTTCTCGATATATGCAAAGAGCTGCTCGACCACATGCATGCGCACTATCAAAGAGCAGCCCCCCAAGCATTTTTGATCAATAAACCATCGGACCAACCGATGGCGGCGCTCGAAGTGCCGCTGATCACCACCATGATAAAGGAGATCCGCTTTTTTGATTCAATCGTTGTGATCCACAAGACTCATCGCGAATACATTCCCTATTATTTGCGCGCGTAGCGCGGAACTTCATACGTTCGCGACCCAGCGGGTCGCGCCCCACGAGGGTATTCGCGTGTCGGGACCTGCGGGTCATCTGTGCCATATGAGGCAAAAACCATAGGGCGTCGTGATACAACCCCTTAATGCGCAGATAGCGCTGCAACATCGAACTGTGATCCGACTGATCAACTCGATCAGTCATCGCGATGGCGGGACGGAACGAGTCAAGACAGCCGTACGCCGCGGCTCTGGGCAATCACCTCGACCAAGCAGCGCTCCAGTGCGCGTACGGGTTCGATGTCGCGGAAAAGGATATTGCGTTGATCTGCAATTTTTTGGCGCAATTGATCGCGCCTCAAAGGATTAAAGGCCAACTGGACTGCCATCTGAATGAACGCCTCGCCCGTGCTCGCCACGAGTTCGGGCAAACCCATACGCCGCATGATTCCGCTGCCCAGGCGGCCGCGCATAAACTTGCCCTCATATGCCAGCACGGGTAGTCCACACTCAGCGGCCTGGAGTACGGTGTTGAATCCAGAAAACTCCAGAGTGTCCAACATCAACGCGGATTGCTGCATGAGACCGAAAAATTGCGGGCGATCGAGAGCTTCGATGATGCAAACGCGCGCATCAAAGTCGGCCCGTTCTCGATCGAACGCCCTGCGCAGGCGCTGCTCGAGGAGTCGGTCCACGGATTCGCTGCGACCGCGGAAAAACACGAGGCGGCCTGCCTTTTCTTGGTGCAGGCCCTTTGCTATGGAAGCCCAAACGTTGTCGTGCATCGGAGAATATTTGAACGGTGTCCCCGGGCACAAAAGCAGCGGTTCGTCGCCGGGCAATCCCAGCGACAGTAAATGGGGTAATTCGAAGGAAGGCGCCAGCGGTTCAACGAATATTCCAAGATTCGGCAAACGCACCAACTGCTCCCGGTAATGGTCCTGAGCGCCCGTTGGTTCGAACGCGTCGGCGGACAGATACAAGTCAATGGTAGGCAATCCAGTGGTTTCGGGATGTCCCCAAGTGGCCGCTTGTACCGGAGCCAGTCGAAGGGACGCAAGTTGAATCGTCAACTCCTCCATTCCGACTTCGGGATAGATGAGCGCATCCAAATTGGCTTCACTGATCGCCCGGACCCACTCCGCCAAGCTTTTCGGCCGATCCTCGAAGTGGGCAACCGCCCGCTTCGCACGCGCCGTCTCTTCGTCGCTCGAGCGGCCCAATTTGTACAAATATATATCGAACTGCGCTTTGTCCAAATGGTGAACCAAGCCTTTTATGTTGGCGAGCCAGACGGAGTGATCTCGGATGTGGGATGAGGCTATGCCCACGCGCAACTTACGGCTCTTCGCGGGTGATTTCCCCGCCGTTCGCAACCGCGCGCCGTGCGTCAGCGCATCGGTCGGCATGGACGCCATCCATTGCGCACACAAGTCACCGTGCCGAGTCAATAAATCTCGATTGCTGAAGGGTTGGTAGGCGAGGTAGAAGGGAGGATTCGAACCTACGGCGGTGAAGGCCTCCGGGTGCCGGGCGGACTGAAACCAAGTCTGCAAATCCTCCAGACATTCTGAAAACTCTTGACGCGAAGGCTCAATCTCGATCGCGGCACTATAGAACGGCCGACATTGCGCTATTGTGTATCGCCAGCGGGCGACCGCATCGTTTCCGTTGATCTTTATCGCTTGTCGATAATGGTTCATTGCCTCGTCGTAACGACCGCTAAAAAACAGAGCATTCGCAAATTCGCTGTGCGCATGCGACGAAGGGTTTTCCAGTGCGACGGCTTTGCGATAAGTCGCTATGGCGGCCTCGATTCGGCCTGTGTCGAACTGAACAGCGGCCATTGCAGCTAGTGCGGCTGACGACCTGGGATCAATAACGATCGCTTTGTCTGCACATTCCTGAGCGCGTTTATGCGCGCCGCTGCTGCTCAATGCAGCAGCCAAGTTAACCCATCCTTGCGCATTGTCAGGTTCGAGTTGAGTGGCCGATTCGAAAAATTTCACCGCAGCCGGCGAGTCCCCGGTAACTAACAGACACGCGCCAAGCAGGCCACACACCATTGCTGATTTGGGATTGACGGAATGGGCCCGTCGCAAGGGGACCAGCGCCTCACGAGATCGTCCCAACTGACGCAACACTGTCCCGAGATTCGCCAGGGCATCGAACGAGTTTGGCTGCAACTTTACCGCCTTCTCGTAGTCGCTGCAGGCAGCTTCAAGTTGACCGCTGCGCAAATGTACCGTTCCAAGGTTGCTGAGCGCTGCGGCGTCGTTCGGATTTATCTCCAACGCCGATGTAATTAAATGATCCGCTTGATCGAGCCTTCCTCCTTGCAGGGCAATGACACCGAGCAAATGAGTAGCATCAAAGTGACGAGGCACCTGTGCGAGAATCTGCTGATAAATCTTGGCGGCTTCAGCCGTGCGACCGGCTTGATGCAGGGCAACTCCCTGAGGCAATAATGGGTGGACGGCGGGTTGCTGCGTCGGCGGTTGAAACGGTCTCTTACTCATTTTAGCCGTGCGCTCGGTCGAAAAAGGGGGATGTAACACGAACACTGGCATGAATCAACGCCAGTGGGGGCATTGACATGCAGCTTCACATCCGCCCTAAAGTTGGATGGTAGGATAAGTCAAGCGGGTTCTATTGGGCGCATTCCCCTTGTTTTCGAAGAGCGCATCCATCGGGTAGCGTCTTACGAGATCAAAATCTGGCAGCTTTTTTAGCAGTTCAGCCAATGTGATCTGCCCTTCATACCATTCATCGTTGCTGTACTCAGTATAAAAGTACCGTGAAGATCTCAAGAAGCGAGTAGCGCCTTCCACAAGGTCGCTCTCCGCGCCCTGCACGTCGGCCCAGATGAAGTCCGCCTGGCTAATCTGGTGCTGTTCGCTCCACGCGTCCAATGTCATGATAGGTACCGCAATCTCCTTCTCGAATCGTACCCACGGCCAAACTTTGAGATGACTATTGGGTCGTCGGATCGACCCTGACTGGTCCCATCCCTCGCGGTACTCGGCCAAATGTTCGACTCCTGAGCTTTGATGAAAGCTGATCTTGCCATTCACCGCGCCAATCGCGCATTCGTAGAGATGAACATTCGGATTTACGATCGCATCGCGAAACTTGGCGATGGCTCTCGGGTCGGGTTCGAAGGCAAAGATGGTCGCACTCGGCATAGCTTTGAGGAGTTCACTGGTGGTTTGCCCACAGTTCGCCCCCACCTCAATGATGACGGGGTCGTCCTTTCCCACCCGCTGCCTAATCTCTGTGGCACTTAATGTTCCAGGTGTGATCGGAAAATTCATCGCATCTGTCATTTGCGGCTCCATTTCGTGGCTCCCAGCTAGCGACCGAGATCTCGACTCAACGCAGGGCGCGCTAACGATCACCATGCCGGTGGCACAGTTAGTGTAACGTGCCGGCAAAGGAGGCGCCCTTATTGATGTTCATAAGCGAAAGCGTGGAGTGTGCTTGTCGCGCACTCTTTCTCCTGAAGCTGCCTGGTTTCCTGCGGAGAGTGCGCGAATTCGAGGTAAAGGGCCGCGTCTACAAAACATTCCGTGTTCCAGCTTTTGGTGCAATGCTGAGACCGTCCCTACTGCGCTATCTGAATCCGCTCGTGTACATGAGGCGGCATCCTGATCTTTCAGCGGTGCAATCCCAGGTCGAATCGTCAGAAGCGGCATATCTTCTAGCAGCGGCCCTGATCGTTCCTTACATGACTCTTGCGTTTCTTTGGAGCTGGCGGCGAGCGTTGGCATGGCTCACGATTGCTCAGATAGGATTCGATGTCTATCCGAATTGTTTCGAATCGCACAGGTAATCTAGCTGCTCGCTCGCATATCGTGTCGCTTAGCGCGGCCGCTTTCAGGAGGTGCAGAGGTACATGCCGACCAGAATCGCGGCGATGCAGCCCCACTGCAGCAGCATGATCCGCTCGCGCAGCACGAGCGCCGCGAAGGCAAGGGTGACCAGCGGGTAGGCGCCGGTCAGTGGAGTCACGATTGAGATCTTGCCGTAGCGACTGGCGATCAGCACGCCAAGGTCGCCGGCCGCCATCATCCCCATCGGCAGAAACGAGCGCGTCCACCCGATCACCGAGTGTGTGCCGGCGCGTCCCTTCCAGAAGCCGTAGACGCCAAGCGTGAGCAGCGCGCCGATCATGCTGTAAAGCGCCATATTGGCGTCGGTGGCGCCCAGGCTATAGTCGTATTTGACGATTGTCTGGGCGCCGCCCCATAGAACGAGAGCCGAGAACGCGAGTGGGATCCAGGCGCGCCCGGTCACCTTGTTCGCGGCGTCCGCCGGCTGGTAGGCCAATCCGATACACCCGCCGATCACGAGAACCACCGCGCCGTATTGGAGCGGCGAAAGCGTCTCGCCCAGAAACCAGTGCGCGAACACGATCGTGAGCGCGGGATAGGCGGCCGAGAGTGTACCCACGATCGTGATCGGGCCCGCAATGATCGACTGGAAGTACATGATCCAGCCGGCGCCGTCGAGCAGGTAGGCGAGTACGCCGATTGCGAGCACGTGGCGGGCTTCCGCCGCGAACACTGGCGTATGCGGGTTCGCGAAGAAGTAGCAGACCATCACCACCGCGCGGGCGCACGCGAAATACAGGCAGAACCGCGCCGGCGGCACTTCCGTTATCCACATCTTGACGAAACCCTGGCCCAAACCGTAGAGCAGGAGCGCGAGCAGGGCCGGTGTCAGCCAGAGAAGGAGCGGCGCAGCGGTCGTTGAATCGGTCATCGCCCATTCTAGCGCGCTCGGCGGCCGCTTTCGGGCCACGCCTAAACAAAACCCGCCGTTTGGCGTGTCACAATGCCCGAGCAGACGAGTCACGCGCAAAGGAGCATGGCATGAAGATGAGCTTGCCGATTGTTCTGGCGATCGGTTGCATCGGTGGATCCAATGCATCAACCGTGGGCAGCCCTGTTTCGGCGGTGAGGATGCAGCGCGCGGAGTCCAACGCCGCGATCGAGGCTCATGACGCGGTTCGCTTGCGCAAAGTATTTGACGATGGGTATCACGGAATACAAGGGACTTCCGGCGACCTCGACAGCGGCGGGGAGGCCACCGCTCGCAGCTACGCCGTCGAAGAATTCAAGGATTCGACATTTGTCAGGTATCGACGCACTCCGACGTCCATCGTTAGTGCTCAATCGGGAAAGCGGGTTGCAGAAGCAGGACAGTGGGAAGGTATTTGGCGACAATCGGATGGAACCATGCGAAAGACGGGTGTGTACCTGCCATGTGGATTCCGTCGGGAGGCGCCTGGCGCCTGAAGTCCGAAGCCTTTGTGACCTTGACGTGCACCGGTAGCGCGACCTGCGATAGGGCAGGCTAGCAGTTCGACATGTACGGTTGGTAACGGCGCGCGTTACTTCTGAACGGACGGCGCGTGGATCGCCGTGTAGGTGTAGCGAGTGCTGTAGTGCGACTTGTTGCCTTCGCCGGCGCTAAGATTGTTGTCCACCTGGATCGCCAATCCGGACGCTTTCGATATGGAAATTGTCGATTCGACCACCGCATCCTCGGTCTCAGTGCGGGTTCGGTAATTGGCCACCGTCACGCCGTCTATGCTGCTATCGGGCAACGACTGGCACACATAAGCCTTTGCATTTCGCAGGTTCTGGTCCGAACGGGCCTGGTTGTCCCGCGGGGATAGCGGGCTCACAATCCACGCATTGCCCACTTGTAGATAATTGACACCGCCCGCAGTAATCCCATTGGCCGTATGTCCGTTGCTTTGCGTGAGGGTGGCGTGATCTACCGCCAACGTCTTCGCCATGGCACTTAATATCGGCGCGCAGGCGGGACCCAGCTCCGCCGCAACCGCGCTAGCGGTCGCCGCCCCCAGAATCGCAATGGTCTGTAAAACCCTGATCATGGCAGTGCTCCTGATTTGGCCTCCGCGATTGGCCCATGGTGAGCCTTCGAACTCATAGCCCGTCACGCTGACTAGTGAATGTAGTAACCGGATAAGCCTCTATAACCCGCCATGCGCAGCGAGTGTGGGGCCAGATATTCGCCTGGCCGCGGGTGCTGATGACATAACGTTTTTCGACCTGCGACAGGCCGCGAGGATTGGCAGCGGCGACATTGCCACGAACTGAAGATCGCACGAGGATGGCTCGGGGATCAGTCCACATGAACGTGTCGAGCTGGGGGTGCTGAATGCAACGCAGCGGTAACGGTCCATCGGTCGGTTGGTCACTTGCCTCTATTCCATTCCATGCGGCGCCTGGCATCGGATGGCGGCTGCACATGTCTAGAATTGCGTCGAAGATCCTACCAGTTCGCGCACCCCCGTGCCGCTGGCATGGTTACCTACCCTAAGCTTGTTGGCGCCTTGATCACGATGCTCATGTGGAATCGGCAGATTTATCAAAACGCCCGTGACCGCGAGGTCAAGGCAGTGGAGGGGATCATATGAAGTCCATGGTTTTCATTCTGGTAGCTCAGCTGCATTCGGGCGGGGCTCAGACCGTCGCCGCGTATTCGACCCTGGAGCAGTGCAGGGATGCACTCAAGGTAGCAACGACGAACATCGCGGCGGACTACACGTGTGCGGCGACTCCGGTGGAGGGGAAGTGGTCGCAAAGGGATTCGCGCTACTTGGTGGCGCGGGATTGAGCCGCGCCTAGAGGAGAGTTCGTCGTTGGCTGCGCGGTAGGCAATGCTCGCGAGCGTCAATTTTGGGGTCTAAAGTCCCCAAGCGCCAGGGCCCACGTCTGCCCGATAAGATCCTTGCCGAAGGAATGATGTCGCTCCTCGCGCATCAGCCGAAATCCTGCCGCCCGATAGATCTTGCGTGCCGAAATCAACACGTCATTGGTCCAGAGCGTGAGTGTCTCGTAGCTCTTGGAGCACGCGAAGGCGATGCATTCATCGACGAGCCGGCGGCCGATGCCAAGCCCCCGAACGCTCGGTTCCACATACAACAGACGGAGTTTTGCGATCTTCTCCGACGCGCGCACCAAAAAGACCGACCCAAGAATTTTCTGATCATGCTCAGCGATCCATGCCCTCTCTGAGGCTGCGTCGAACGACTTGACAAAGCCGCCGAGGATTTCTGCCACCAAGGCTTCGTAGCCGATGTCCCAGCCGTACTCCTGTTGATAGAGCAGCGCCTGCCGGTGAGTGATCCATCCAATATCGCCCGGACGCAGGCTTCTCAGCTGATAAGCCCTTGCCTCCACCGTGCGGTCTGTCAACAAGCTCTGGATTGAGTGCATCGATTCGACCAGCTGTTCGCGGCCAGCGGCAGGCAGCGGCTCGATCAGCCTCTCGATCTGTATTCGGGCCACCTTATCCAGCGGTAGAAAGCGTTGGCGGCCCAGCCGCGTCAATTTGAGGTGATATTGCCGAGTATCCGTGCTTGACCGCTCGCGTTTGATGTATCGATGCCGCTCGAACACCTTCAGAATTCGGCTCAGGTAGCCCAGGTCCAACGCGAGATCTGCCGCAATCGCCGAGGCAGTGGTGGATTCGCTGTGGGCAAGTTCGTACAGGACACGCGCCTCTGTCAGAGTGAATGGACTGTCGAGCAATTGCCGATCCAGCAGGCCGAGACATCGCGTGTAGAAGCGGTTGAATTGTCTAACGTCAGCGATGACCTTGGGCGCACACCTATCCACAGACTTCTGCGGTTTCATCACCCTAGCATATGCAGATACTTGACCAAGTCAAGTATCCTGCCACCGCCGTTCGCCACTCGCCGCAGGGAGTGCCAGGTAGTTGCGGCGACCGAAATGGCGGCCCCGAAACAGTCATTCGTTGCTTACAATGGTGGAGATGTCCGGCATCACGCCGAGCCTCGAGCCGTGCCAATCAACCAAACCCCGGGGGAAAGTACTTGAAAGCCATGACATGCGGTGAGGCCGTGATGAAATTACTCGCGGCTTACGAGGTGGACACGGTGTTCGGCATGGCTGGGACGATGACCGTCGAACTGTATCGCGGCATCGGTTTCGCCGGGCTTCGCCACGTGCAGTGCCGCAACGAGCAAGGCGCCAGCCTCATGGCCGACGGCTATGCGCGCGCCACCGGCAAGCCCGGCGTTTGCACGATCATTGCCGGCCCCGGGGTCACCAATGCGTCGACCGGCATCGCCCAGGCTTACTGCGATTCGCAACCCATGCTCGTGCTATCCGGAGCGTGCGCTACGCGCACGCTGGGGAAGGGCTGGGGAGCGATCCACGAACTGGCCGACCAAGCCGCGGTTACGGCCGGGTTCACCGCCTTCAGCGCCATGGTCCGCTATCCAGAAGAGGTCCCCGAGCTGATTGCGCGTGCCTTTGCCGTGTTTCGCGGCAGCCGGCCGCGTCCGGTGCATTTGTCGCTGCCTCGGGACATTCTGCCGGACACCGTCGCGGACGTCTGGAAGACCCGCCGCGCGCCCTCCTTGCCGATGCCCGATCCAGCAGCGATCAACGAGGCCGCGGATCGCCTCGCGCAGGCAAAGCGTCCCCTGATTCTCGTCGGCGGCGGCGCGGTCGGCACGCGCGAAGCGCTGACCACCATTGCCGAGCATGTTGGGGCTCCGGTGCTTTCCACCAATGCCGGCAAGGGGATCCTGCCGGAATCCCACTCCTTGTCCCTGGGCTGCTCGATCGTGCAGAAGCCGAGTCAGGAGGCTCTGGCCGAGGCCGACGTGGTGCTGTTGGTGGGCTCGGAAGTCGGCCAGGGAGACAGCTTTCTGCCGAAACTCGACATTTCGGGTGACATCATTCGGATCGACATCGATCCCATGGAATTGACCGCGATGTATTCCGCGGTGGTGCCCATTCAAGCCGACGCCCGTGCGGCGATGCGCGCGCTCGGGTCCGCCCTGTCCAGCCGCACGCCGGTGGGCCAGCGGACCCAGGGCGAGATCTGGGTCCGCGATATCCAGGCGCGCAATGCCGCGAGCATGACCAACCTCGAAAAGCAGCACGCGCGAGTGTGGAAGATACTGCGTTCAGTTCTTCCCAGGGACGCCATCGTGATGGGCGACGCCACACAGATTGTCTATACCGGCTCTTTTGCAATGCCGATGGAATCGGAGCGCTGTTGGTACTACTCGGGCACGTATTGCGCGCTGGGTGTCGCCTTGCCGATGGCCGTCGGCGCCAAGATCGGCGCGCCGCACCGGCCGGTGATCGCCGTTGCCGGCGACGGCGGGATCATGTTCACGGTCAATGAACTGGCCACGGCCGCCGAAGAGCGCCTCGCGCTTCCGGTCATCGTGTGGAACAACGATGCCCTGAACGCGATCGTGGAGCAGATGGACCGGCAGCAAATTCCGCGCATCGGCGTGGAGCCCAAGAGCCCCGACTTTTTGGGATTGGCGCAGAGTCTCGGCTGTCACGCCGCGCGCGCCGCAAGCGCCGAACACTTGGCGCAATCCGTGCGGGATGCGCTCGTCGCCGACCGTCCAACGCTGATCGAAGTCCGCGAGAATAGCCCGTGGCTGACGGCCTAGACTTAGGTTTCAGTCCGGTGCAGCGCACGGGGACGGCGCACTGGATTTTGGTCGTTGATCTCGTCGCGCGGCCGGTAAGGCGCCTCTAGAAACTCCCTCTCAGCGGCATCGAGCCGCAGCGCCAACGCCTCCACGGCGACGTCGAGGTGCGCCGTCTTCGCGGCACCCACGATCGGGATATTGTGGTTGGAGTTGCCCGCGACCCAGGCCATCGCGACGTGCGCCCTGCTCACGCCCCGGCGCGCGGCCACCTCGCTCACGCGGCGGGTAATCTCGCGGTCGATGTCATCGCCGTAGAATTCCTGATAGAGGTCGTGGGCCGTGCGTGCGGTGCCGGCGTCGCGCGCGAGAAAGCCGCGCGCCAGGGGACTGAACGTCGTGACGGCGATCCCCCGATCCCGGCAATAGGGAAACATCTCGCGCTCTTCCTCGCGGTAGAGCACATTGTACTGGCACTGCATGTTGACGAATGGCGTCCAGCCGTTCATCGCCGCCACATGGTTCATTTTTGCGAATTGCCACGCGTACATCGTCGAGGCGCCCAGGTAACGCACCTTGCCGGAGCGGACCGTGTCGTGCAGGGCTTCCATCGTTTCCTCCACCGGCGTGTCCGCATCGAAGGCATGAATCACGTAGAGGTCGACGTAGTCGGTGCCCATGCGCGCCAGTGAGCGGTCGATCGAGGCCGCGATGTGCTTGCGCGACAGGCCACGATCGTTCGGGTCGTCGCTCATCGGGTAGTAGACTTTGGTTGCGAGCACCAACTGCTCGCGCGCGCTCATTTTGAGCAGATTCTTGCCGACGACCTCTTCGTTGCGGCCGGCGGAATACCAATCGGCCATGTCGAAGAAGGTGATGCCGAGATCGAGTGCACGACGCAGGATGGGAATCGAATCATGCTCGTCGAGCACCCAGCCCTTCCAGGCGGAGCTGCCCATCGACATCGTGCCGAGGCAGAGCGGCGACACCTTGAGGCCCGTCTGCCCGAACCGGATGTATTGCATACGAGAATCACTCCGCCGTGTGGTTTGATCGCGACGAGTGCATTCTGGCACGGGTCATACGAACGCGAAGGCGTTTCAGTCGTCAGCCCACGCCCAGCCTGTGATATGCCAACCGCCGGCGCTTTTCCGCAAAGTCATCGTGACCACGGCTGTTTCCTTGACTGGTTTCCCCTTTTGCGTGTAGGTGAAATTAGCCGGTGCCACCACGTACGCATGGTTTGCCGTGACGTCGATGTGCTTGGCTTCACCAAAAGTGACGACCGCATGGGTGATGTCATTCTTCTTGTCGTAGGCGACGTCATCAGCCAGCCACTTCGAGCAGGCGCCCGCTCCGTGCCATTCGTGCGGTGGGACATCGTCCAAGATGGAGGCTTCCCCGGCACAGGTCGCCAGAATCGATTTCGCATCACCTCGGTTAAAGGCATCGCTCCACTGTTTCAAGACGGCCATGACATCCGCGTTCTCGGACGCTCCTGACCCTGTGGCTGACAGTAAGCCCACGGCTAGGGCAACGATGAACTTGTGCATTGGGTTCTCCCGGCGTGCGTGCCGGTAGTGATTCTATGGCATTTTTTGCGTGAATTGATCAAATAGGCGGGTGGACAATTGTCGATGGCGTTCTTACGATATTACAAATCGTAAGAAAGGGCCGATATGGCATTTGCAACTGTAACCAGCAAGGGTCAAACGACAATTCCCAAGAATGTGCGCGTCGCCGCAAATCTGAAGCCCGGCGATCGGATTCATTTCACCGTTCTAGAGGACGGCACGATCATTGTGCGGGTGAAGAATCGCAGCATCCGGGAGATTTCCTTTAAGCCACCGGGCGGCAAGCGGGTTTCAATATCTCAGATGACGCGTTAGGGAAACCGTGCTGGGAATAGACACAACTGTCTTGGTCCGGCTGCTCGTATCAGACGACGCCGCGCAAACCCGCCGTGCTCGAAAGCTCGTTGAAAAGGCACAGAGCGGCAATGAGCCGGTATTGGTATCTCTGTTAGTGCTACTGGAGTCGAAATGGGTTCTACGCAGTCGCTATGATTTCAGCCGAGAGGCGCTTTTGGGTGTTTTTCGCGCGCTGCTGGAGGCTCGCGAGCTATCCTTTGAAGATGAGCAGTTTTGGAAGAGGCCCTGTTTCGATGGAAGGACAATCCTTGTGAATTTTCTGACTGTCTGATTACGGCGCACAATCGACAAATGGGATGTCGGACGACTGCGACCTTCGACGGTAAGGCGGCTCGACTGCCCGGCACTGAATTGCTTAGGACGCCTACGCTTGAGCCAATGCGGGCGGGGCGGTTTGAGACAATCTGAGGGTAGCCCGAGCAGAAAAATGGGGAGCCTCCCCGATTCGTTCAGGAACCGCACGGCGTAGCTTATCCATCAACCGGAATTGCCCGGCTGAATGGAGGAGTTGAACACCATGTCCCGCCTATTGACGATGAAATTAGCCGTCCCGTGCGCCCTGCTGTCGATCCTAGTGGGTCCGTTGAGCGCGGCGGCCGCGATCACGGCGCAGCCGGACGATCCCCCCTCGCGCCGGGTGTATTTCGGCGACCTCGATCTGAACCGCGATACCGGGGTCGAAACGTTGTATTCACGGATCAATTCGGCGGTCCGGGAAGTCTGTAAGACCTACGATGGCTGGGAACCGAAACTGTTCACCCATTCATACGAATGCCGGCATCAGGCGCTGGCGCGTGCGGTGTCAGACATCAATTCAGCGACGCTGACCGACTACTATCTGGTGAAGACCAAGCCCGCAACGCATAAAGATACGACATCGCGATGACGCCCGTCGGGGGAACGGTGGCGCGCCCGCCGTTCTCTCGGTTTCGCCGATCAGCCGTCAGGCTTCAGAATTCCCAGCCCGAATGCGGCGGCGACGGCTTCGGTTCGCGAGCGGACTTCGAGTTTCTCCAATATGGAGGAGACGTGATGATCGATGGTCTTCGCCGAGATGTGCAGGCGGTGGGCAAGTTCGCTATTGGTGTGTCCCTGCGCGAGCAGCCTGAGCACTTGCACCTGGCGTGAGGTGAGTCCCGCCGGATTGCCGCGCGTGGAGGCCCGCGGGCCGCGCGGAATGCCGCGGACTCCGCGCTCACGCAGCCGCTGACGCACGATGGCGGCGAGCGGTCCCGCGCCTAGTTGCTCCAAAATGGTCAGCGACGCGAGCAAGGCATCTTCCGGCCCGTCGGCGAGTGCCAGCGCGCGTTCGTAGGGCGTGCCGAACTCAGCCCAAGCGGCGGCCGCGCCTTCCCAATCCCCGTCGATCATGAGCGCATAGGGGCGGGCGATTTTGGAGGACGGCCGGAACGCGGGGTCGGCGCGGTGCGCCCAATAGGCAAGTTGTCCTGGAATCCATGGATCCAGGTGGTCCACCGCCGCTTCCAGCCCGATGGCCGCTTCCTCGGCAACGCGCCGCAAGTCGCCGCGGTACCACGCGACTTCGGCACGCACCGCCGCGATCGGTCCGATGCGCTGCAATTCACCGGTCGGCAGGGCAAGCTGCAGAGCCTCATCGAGCAGCGAATCCACCCCTGGATCGCCGCGCCGGGCGCGAACACAGGCCAGCACGATCAGGGCCGGTACCCGCTGCGCGGTCGCCAGAGCATGGGTCTCGAGCAGCTCCGCGGCCACTTGCGCCGCGCTATCCCAGCGGCCGCCATCGAGTTCGGCATGGGCGCCATAGACCCGCGTGTAGACCAGAGAGTCCTGAACATCGTGTAGTTCGCAGTACTCGATCCCTTCACAAATATAACGCGCTGCCACTCCCGACAGATGCTGGCGTGTCGCCGTACTGACGAGGTTGGCGTAGGCGCGCCCTGCGTCGTCATGCAGATTGTGCTGCAATGCCAGAGCGAGACTCTCCTCGAGTTTCGCCAGCCCCGTCTGGTTGCTGGATTCCATCAGCGCAGTGCCCATGTTGTTGAGTGCGTGCGCCCGCACGCTATGGTCCCCGGAGCGAATTGCCAGGTCCAGAGCACGCTGCCCGAACTCGAGCGCTTCCTGCATATGATCGCTGGTCATCGCCAGTTGTGAGCGGGCGCTGTAGGCCCTGGCGAGACCGCGTTCTTCGGAATGGCTTTCGAGCAAAGCGATGGCATCGGCAACATGCCGGTCGGCGAGCATTTTCTGACCCGATTTCCAATACTGGCGTCCGAGCAGCAACAGCAACCGAGCCTGGGCGGGCACATCGGCGAGTTGCGCCCACAGCGCGAGCGCGGCGGCCGCCGAGGCCAGCGAGGCGGAGACTTCATTGGTCAGATTGCACTCGATGGCGTGCTGTTCATACAGCTGGGCACGTTCCGGCACGCACACGGAGTCAGCGAAACGCAGCGTCGTCGCCAGATGCGCGGCGGCCTCCCGGTGTGCTCCCTCACGGGCTGCGAGCTGCGCCGCGCGGGGGGCGTACTCGAGGAGCGCCTTCACGTCCTGTGCATGCAGGGCGTGATGCACGATCTGCGAGACGTCAGAGTCGTGGTCAATCAGGCAGCGCAGAATCCCTTGATGAAGGTCCTGGGCGCGCCCGCGGGGGGTGGTGCTCGCCACCGCGAGCCTTCCCAACTCATGACGAAAAGCCAGCGCGGTGTCCTGATATTTGAGCAGGCCTCGCATGACCGCTTCATCCGCGGCTGCGCCGACGTCGCCGAGTATCGCGCGCGTCAACCAGGTCTCGGTCTTGCCGGGCAGCAGCGAGACCACTTCCGCGACTTCGCGTGCGGCCGGGGAACATTGCATGAGACGCGCCAGCACGGCGTCGCGCACGGTCTCCGGCACGGCATCCATGGGCGCCGACAGCAGCTCGCGCACGAAGAACGGATTTCCGCCGGTCACCGCGTAGACCTCGCGCGCGTCGCGCGGCGTGCCCCTGGCCAGTTGTTCGATGGCGCTGAGCGACAGTGCCGGCAGGTGGATGCGCGCCGTGTGCTGTCCGGTCAGCTCGCCGAGGACGGCACGCAGGGGATGCGCAGGAGCAAGTTCATCGTCGCGATAGGTGGCTATCAGCAGGCAACGCGTGCGCTGAATGCGCCGCCCGAGAAAACGCACGAAGTCCAGGGTTGCTTCATCGGCCCAGTGCAAATCTTCGAGCACCACCATGCTAAGAGGGCTCGGCGGCGAGAATCGCTCGAACAGCCCCGCAAAGAGCTGCTCGCGGGGCAGGGCGGACTCGCGTGCCGTGCCGGACAGCAGCGAGACTGCAGCGGCCAATTCATTGACGGGGCCCAGCACCCGCGAGGTCTGCAGAGCATCGGAGTGACCCCAGAATACACGCGCGCCACGGCCCGCCTGCCGTGCAAATTCCTCGACCAGCGTGCTCTTGCCGGCGCCCGCTTCACCGCCGACGAACACAATCTTGCCGGCACCGCCCCCCGCATCGCGCAGAAGCTGCGTCAGTTCTCCGAGTTGAGTTTGGCGCTCCAGCAGGTCCATGGTGACCCCGAAGTATCCGTCAAGGCGCGGCGCTTGGGTACGGGTGGCGCAACATGGGGGTCCCCACCCCGCAATTTGGGTATCCTCGCCGATTGGCGGCCGCAGGGCCCGAATCTATCGTGGTCTACGTGTTCGTCTGCTTGCCAACCACGGAGATCAGGATGCCGCGCTACCTCGTCGAAAGAGACTTTCCGGACGGTCTCAACGTTCCCATCGACGGGACCGGTGCCAAAGCGTGCCTGGCCGTCGTCGAGAGCAATATCGCGGATCATGTGACCTGGGTTCACTCCTACGTGAGCGTGGACAAGAAGAAGACTTTTTGCATCTACGACGGGCCGTCACCCGAGGCCATCCGGCGCACGGCAGGCCGCAGCCGGCTCCCGGTCGGACGCATCACCGAGGTCCGCGTTCTCGATCCCTATTTCTATCGATGACGGCGACGCCTATTCGGCGCTCACCGTACGGCCGTCCGCCCAGGCTCGCAGGGCGGCGACCTTCTCCGCCATCACCGTTTCGAGCGGATGAGTGGCGGCGATCTCCGCGCGGATCAGCCGTGCGCTGGGCTCGGCTTTCTGTGCGTGCGCGGTGTACAGCGCGGCCACCACGGCCTGCTCGATTTCGGCGCCGGCAAAGCCCTCGCAAGACTGCGCCAGCGCGGTCAGCGTGACCGGATCGAGCGCAATTCCACGCTTGGCCGCGTGAATGCGCAGAATTTCCGCCCGGGTATTCACATCGGGCAGATCGACGAAAAAAATCTCGTCAAACCGGCCTTTGCGGATCAACTCCGGCGGCAATGCCGCGATGTCGTTGGCGGTGGCCACGACAAACACCCGGCTGGTCTTCTCCGCCAACCACGTCAGAAACGCGCCCAAGACCCGGCGGGTGGCGCCGCCGTCGTTATCGCCGGCGGCAAAGCCTTTTTCAATCTCATCGATCCACAGAACACACGGCTCGAGCAGGTCGGCGGTATTCAACGACTCACGCAGATTGCGCTCCGATTCGCCGACAAATTTGTCAAACAGCGCGGCGCAATCCAGCCGCAGCAACGGAACGTTGAAGATGCCGGCGCTGGCGCGGGCCGCGAGACTCTTGCCGCAGCCCTGGACGCCCAGCAACATCACGCCTTTCGGAGCATCGAGCTGCGGAGCGGAACCGTCAAAGGCGTCGCGGCGCTTCTCCAGCCACGCTTTGAGGTTCGACAGGCCGCCCACGTCGGCAAAATGCGCCGTGTCGTGCTCATAGCGAAGGATGCCGTTGTGGTTCAGCAGATCGTACTTGGCCCGCATCATCGACGGCACATCGGATGATTGCAGCGCGCCATCGTCAAAGATCGCCTTGCGCGCGAGCCTTTGCACATCCGATGCGGTCAATCCGTTCATATTCTCAACCAGCAGCGTGAGCGCGTGGCTGTCGATCTTGACCGCCTGCTGCGGATTGGTGCGCATCCATTGGCGCGCGACGTCTTCCACCAACTGGCGCCGCGCATCGCGATCCGGCAGCGCCAGCACGCAGCGGGCCGACAAGTGTTCGATCTCATGGGGGATCTGGATTTCGCAGCTGATCAACACGAGGGTGCGCGCGCAGCGTGCATAATCCTGGGCAATATCCTTGAGCAGACGGACCAGCGTCGGTTCACGCAGATAGGGATGAAAATCCAGCAACGCGTAGGCGCCGGCGAGATTGGTGGCGCGCAGGTGTTTGAGAATGTCGATCGGCTCGGTGATGGTGCGTTGGGGCGGACCGACATCGACGTCGAGACGCTTGAGGCCGTCCGTCACCGTCCATTGAAACAGCGGCAGCCCATTGGAGGCCACGGTACCGGATACCGTATTAGCCGCAGCCTTGCCGATCGGCACGCGTGCGCAGGCGCGGGTCAGTGCTTTCAGGACTTCGGACTCATCCCGCGATTCGACCACGATCAGCGGGACGCGCGAACGGAGCAAGACCTCGAGGTCGTCGTGTTGCATGGAGCGCCAGCCTATCAGAATAGGAAATTCAGCGTGCCGTGGCGGGCGGCCCGGGACAGATGGTCTGGGGCGGCGTTGCGCCCGGCGCATAGGTGCTCGGCCCGGAGACGGCAATTTGGTAGCAGCTCTCGTTCACCCAGACGATCCAATCGCCATTCGCCGTCTTGTATTGTTCGCCGGCATAGTGGCGCGTGCGCGGCCACCAGTTCTCTTCGGCCGGGCTGCCCGAGACCGAGGGGTTGCTTGCGGGCCGATGGCTGCGAATCTCATACGCCTGCAGCGCGCGGCGCGCCTCCGCCGCCCAATCGACACCCGACCCACCGCCGTTCGACGCGGAGGAAGACTGCCCCGGCGGCAGGGACGGAGTCAAATCAGGAACAGCGACGCTGATGTCCGTGGCGCCGCTCAAGCGCCGGGGGCGCGTGTTTTCGGCGCGCACCTTGGGAAGCATAACGGGCGGCAAGTACAGCAGTTGGACGGACTGCTCCGTTGCAAAGGCGAGAATGTCGCTGCGAGACGCCCTAAGGAGCAGCGCCAAAACGGCAATATGCAGAGCCAACACGCACACCAGAATCGTGTATCGCGATAAGCCCCACTCGCTCGACTCGTCCATGCCGGAAATGGACCCATGCGGCGGGGTATGGTTCCCGCGCCCGCTCAGCGGACTCCCGATCTCAAGTAGGCCATGGTTTTCTTGACTTCCGTCATCAGATTTTCCGCGAGTGCGGGAATTTGCTCGCTCATCCCAACACCTGCCGCCGACTCGAGTTCGACAGCGGCCGAGGTGACCGCCGCGGCGCGCAAATTGGAACTCGCCCCCTTCAGCGTGTGCGCGCAGCTGCGCAGCGCCGCCGCATCGCCCGCGCCGAGCGCCGCGCCGAGCGCCGTCAGCTCCCGGTCGCCGGTGCCGATGAATGCATCCGCCAGGTCGCGCGCGAACCTTTCGTCGCCATCGATTGATTTGAGAAGCGACTCCCAGTCCACCGGATTGGGCGGCGGCGCCGGCGTGTGCCCGGAGCCGGCATGGTTCGCGTCGGATTCGTTGGCGGCGGGCGCCGCGGCCGTCGCCACGATGCTGGGCAGGAGCCGCTCCAGGGAGGCGTCGAGTTTGACGCGATCGATCGGTTTGGACAGATAGTCGTCCATCCCGGCGGCGCGGCACTTTTCCTCATCCCCTTTCATGGCATGTGCCGTGAGGGCGACGATGGGAATGTGGGTCTTGCCTGCCTCGAGCCTGCGAATTTCGCGGGTCGCCGCGTATCCGTCCATTTGCGGCATCTGGCAATCCATGATGATGAGATCGAATTTGCCGTTTTGCCAGGCGGCGACGGCGGCGAGGCCGTCCGCCACGACATCCACGCGATAGTCCATTTTCTCCAGCAGGCTGCGCGCTACCTTTTGATTGACGAGGTTGTCCTCGGCCAGAAGAATTCGATTGCGGGTGCGCGCCCGCTGCGCGCGCAGCGCATGCCGGGTAATCATCGGCTGACTGCGCATGTGCCAGGAGTCTGCCGTGTTGGCCAGGACCAGGATCAAGGATTCCGTCAGATCGCGCTGTGTGACCGGCTTCAGGAGATAACCTGCGAAGCCAATGTCGGCAAACAGCCGGCCGTCGCCGCGTTGACCGGACGAGGTCAGGAGAATCAAACGGGTGGCCTTGAGCGATTTGTCCTGGATGATGTTGCGGCCGAGCTCCGCACCGTCGCACACGGGCATCAGGTGATCGAGCAGCGCCGCATCGAAGGGCCGCCCTGCGGCCGCGGCCTGGCGTATGAGCGCGAGCGCTTCATCCGCCGAGCTTGCGGACATGGGTTCGACGCCGCACAACAGAAGCTGTCCCATGAGTACTTTGCGATTGGTGGCGTTGTCATCCACCACCAGTACGCGCTGGCCTTTGAGGGAGGCCGGTGCGGCCGGGTAGGCAGGCTGCACGTTGTTGCTGGCCGGCGGGAAAATGACGGTGAACCAAAACAAGGAGCCGACGCCTTCGACGCTTTGAACGCCGGTTTCGCCGCCCATCAAGTCGACGAGATGCTTCACGATCGACAACCCTAGGCCGGTGCCGCCGAAGCGGCGGGTCGTCGACGCGTCGACTTGCATGAACGGCGCAAATAGCGCACCGACCCGGTCGGCGGGAATGCCTATCCCCGTGTCTCTGACTTCGCAGCGCACTTTTGTGCCGCCGGCGCCGGCTTCGAGCACCCGAAGCTCGAGCGACACCTCGCCCTTGGAAGTGAATTTGATGGCGTTGCCGGCCAGGTTCAAGAGAATCTGGCGGATGCGACCGGCGTCGCACTTGACCAGGTGGGGAAGAGTCGAATCGATCTGCGCCGTGAGTTCCAAGCCCTTGGCATGCGCTTGAATCGACAGCAAACGGGCCACGTCCTCGAACGTGTCGCGCAAGTCCACGTCGAGCTGCTCGAATTCGAGCTTGCCGGCTTCGACTTTGGAGAAGTCCAGGATGTCATTGATGACGGTCAGCAGCGAGGTGCCGCTGTCGCGGATGGTCTCCGCGTAGTCCCGTTGCAGGGCATCGAGCTGCGTATCGAGCAGAAGCTCGGTCATGCCGAGCACGCCGTTCATCGGCGTGCGGATCTCATGACTCATGTTGGCGAGGAAGTCGCTCTTGGCGCGATTGGCGGTTTCCGCGACCTCCTTTGCCCGCACCGTTTCGATGGCGGCCGTCTTAAGGTCGGTGAGATCGAGCACAATGCCGTGCATTTCCAGCGGCTGCCCGCGAGAGTCGGTGCGCGCGGCGACGGCGGCACGTACGTACTTGACGACGCCGTCGACGATGAACCGGTGATCCAAGGTGCGCGATCCGCCGCCGGCGGCGAGATCCGCGAGCATGGCGTCGACCGAGGCCCGGTCATCCGGATGAGTGACGGCAAGGTACGCGGCCAGCGGCCGGTCGCCGGCGTCCGGGTTGCCCAGCAGTTGCCGCAGTTCATGCGACAGGGTCCCGGTGCGGGTTTGCAGGTCCGCATACCAAGTGCCGAGGTTGGCGAATTGCTGGGCACGCTTGAGTTGATCTTCTGTATCGGCTTGGGCGGTCATGGCCCGGCGGCGCGCCGTTTGAGCCCGCCAGATGGCAAGCCCATTGAGGAAGGCGAGGGCGCCCGCGATCAACACACCGAGCGCCGCCGAGACGTCAACCCGCCGCACCAATTGCCGGTAGCGGTCGGCCCGCACGGTGATCCCCACATAGCCGGCCATCTCGCCGTTCTGCGCAAAAATCGGCGCATGGGCGCGGATGCCCATGCCCCAGGCGGTGGCAGTCGGCTCCTTTTCAACCGTCAGCCGATGGGTCCGGGAGACTTCAATTTCCCCCGGGCTCGGGTCGTCCACCTCCATGGGCGGAGAATGATTCGGCCGGCCCGCCTCATCAAAGGTGCCGCGCCGGGTGCCGTCGAGCACGAAGTGCATGACGCTTCCCTGCATGGCGCCGACGTAGGCGAAGCGGATGTCGGGGTTGGTGTCGAGCAGCACTCGAAGCGGCCGCGAAGCGCGGTTGTATTCGGGCGAACCGTCCTGATCGGGGCTGGTAAATATCCGCAGCTGGTCGCCGTCGATCAGCGCCGCGGTGTCGGCGGCGGTGCGCGCGAGATAGGTTCTGACGTCCTCCAACAGAATCTGCCGGACGATGACGTCGACCACCGCGATTCCCGCAATGGCGGTGCCCCACGCAATGAGGCCGCCGGCGACGGCTGATAGTACGGGACGCGCTTCGTCGCCCCTGCCGCTCGCCAGTCGGAACAGGCGCGGGTCCAAACGCTTCCACAGGGGCGTCGTGTTCTTCATAAGGCACTTATGGGCCGTCTTCGCGGCCGGTCCCCCAGAGTAATCCGTTCTCTTAGGCGTTGACCATCCTCATTCGCCCGAACCGCGAAGCGGATCTCGAAACCTTGGGCCGGGCCAACTCAATTCGCTTTGAAGATCGCCGTTAGCTTCGCGCTGGCCGGATCGAAGACGGCCAGCAGCGGATGTCCGCGCCCGGTCAGCGGCATCACATTCGGCTGATCGGTGGGCAATCCGGCCGCGTGCATGCGCTCTTTGAACTTGTTTTTCTGACTGGGGGCGAAGTAAGCGACAGCGTCCACTTTTTTCAATTTCACCTGCAGGGCGGGCAAGCCCTGCTCCCAGGGTTTGAAGTACCGCGGCATGGAGATCACGTCGTCACCCCCGACGAGTGTCGAGGTGATGATTTTCCTGCTTTCCTCCACATCTTGCGGTAGGGGCGCCCAAATCCACCGCGGCCGGCTGTACCAATGCGGCGCCAACGCGGGGTTTTGCTGCAGACCCAGTGCCGATTCCCTGGCATCGATGTCGTAGGCCTGCACCAGCTGCAAAATGTTTTCTGAGAAGGCGTAGTACAGCGGCCGGCCGTTCCACAGGGACACCGTGCCGTACAGCAGCGCGCACAGTTGCACGGCCACGATGACGGCGATGTCGCGCATCAGTACGCGGCGCGCCTTGTCGGAGCGCGCGATCACCAAGGTGAGCGTGGGGCCAAGCACGATATCGACTCCCACCATCACCATGACGACGGTGGCCACATCGGTCAGGTACCAGCCGGGCCAGCGGTACCAACCGACAAACAAGGTGCCGAGTATGGTCGACAGCGCCACGCTGCTCGCGAGCAAGTGCAGGCCGAATGCCTTGAACCGAAATTTCATATTTATATTGTCCACAAAGTGCCGGGCGTGTGAAGCGCCGGCCATCGGCTCAGCGAGAAATTGCAAACGCCGTCACATGCCGGCGACTGCCGGAACCCGCGGAGACCGTCAGGGCACGGCAATACTGCGCCGATAACCCTTGCCGGCCGCGGGCGCGACGGCTGCGTGATGCCAGATGCGAAACCCGCCGAGGAAGGCGAAGTCGTTGCTGCCGAGGCGCGCGTTTTTCGGCAGACGCTTCAGCTTGCGCGCATTGCCGCCGCCGATGACGACATAGTCGGCCTCCAGCAAGGTGCTCAGCTGCGCGACCACCTCTTTCACGGCCCGGCGCCATTTCTTGCCGCCCAAACGCTTCAGCCCGCGGGCGCCGACGAAGTCTTCATAGGTGCGGCCCTTCTTGTACATGAGATGCGCGAGTTCCATGGGCGCCACGACGCCATCGACGATCATCGCCGAGCCCAGACCGGTCCCGAGCCCGAGAAACAACATTCTGCCGCCTTCATAGCTGCCCACCGCCTGCATGGCGGCGTCGTTCATGATCCGGGTCGGCCGGCCAAAGGCCTTGTGAAAATCGAATCCCACCCAGCCGGATCCGAGATTGTGCGGCTCGGCAACCACTTTGCCGTGCAGGACCACTCCCGGATAGCCGATGGACACCGCATCGTAGGTCCAGTCTCCGGTCATTTCGTGCACGCGGGCCACCATTTGACGCGGGCTCAGATCCGGCCCCGATTCAAATTGGCGCAGCTCGCGGCGGCCGAAGACACGCATCTTCACGTGGCTTCCGCCGACGTCGATGGCGAGCACCCGCTTGTGGCGTTTCGGCAGCATTCGACTCGAAGAATACCTCAATGCGATTTCACGTGCGTCGAATATACTCGATCTTCAAGCCGCGCAATCTAAGCGCGCGCAGCGGCTGCGGTACATGAGCAACGGGCGATTTGCACTGGTGATATTCGATTGCGACGGAGTTCTGGTCGACAGCGAGCCGATCACCTGCCGCGTGTTCACCCGAATGCTGAACGAGCTGGGAATCGCCGTCACCGAGCCGGAGGTGTTCGAACAATTCGTCGGCAAGTCGATGGCGCAGTGTCTGCAGATGATCACGGCACTCCTGGGCCGGGAGGTGCCCGTGGATTTCGTCGGCCACTATCACCGGCGCATCACCGCGGCGCTGCAGGCGGAGCTCAAGGCGGTGGCCGGCATCGAAGCGGCGCTGGACGCGATTCGCACGCGGTACTGCGTCGCCTCCAACGGCAGCCACGAGAAGATGCAAGCGACCTTGGGGATCACCGGCTTGCTGCCCCGATTCAAGGACAAATTATTCAGCGTCGCCGACGTCGCCCGAGGCAAACCCTATCCCGACATCTACTTGCACGCGGCGGATAAATCCGGCGTGGCGCCGGCCGCCTGTGCGGTGATCGAGGACACCTCGACCGGCGTCACGGCAGGGGTGGCTGCAGGGATGACCGTCTTCGGCTATTGTGCGCACACGCCTGCGCAGCGGTTGCTCGACGCCGGCGCGCATCACACCTTTGATCGCATGAGCGAACTTCCCGGGCTGCTCGAGCGCCCGTCAATCGTAGCCGAGGTGAGGCATGTTCAAAGCAGTCCTGATTGAGCGCGATGAGCGTCCTTACCGCGCGACCTTGACGGCGCTCGATGAGGGGCGGCTGCCGGCCGGCGAGGTTACCGTGCGGGTCGAGTATTCGACGCTCAACTACAAGGATGCGCTCGCGATCACGGGCAAGGCGCCGGTGGTGCGGCAATTTCCAATGGTGCCCGGCATCGATTTCGCCGGCACGATCGAGGAGTCCACGCACGCCGGCTACCGTGCGGGAGACCGCGTCCTGCTCAACGGCTGGGGGGTCGGGGAAACTCATTGGGGCGGGCTTGCGCAGCGTGCACGGGTGAAGGCGGATTGGCTGATCCCGCTGCCGGCGGCCTTTACCGCGAAGCAGGCCATGGCGATCGGCACGGCCGGCTATACCGCGATGCTTTGCATCCTCGCCCTCGAGCGCCACGGAGTGACGCCGGACAGCGGCGAGATCCTGGTGACCGGCGCGGCGGGCGGCGTGGGCAGCGTGGCGGTCGCCCTGCTGACCCGGCTTAAATTTCGGGCCGTGGCCGTCACCGGCCGCGCGGCGGAGGCTGACTACCTCAAGAGTTTGGGCGCGGTCGAGATTCTGGACCGGGCACAGTTCAGCAGCCCCGGTAAGCCCTTGGCCAAGGAGCGTTGGGCGGGGGCCATCGACGTGGTCGGCAGCCACACCCTGGCCAATGTATGTGCGGCCATGCGCTATCGAGGCGTGGTGGCGGCCTGCGGACTCGCCGGCGGCATGGATTTCCCGGCCTCCGTGGCGCCGTTCATCCTGCGCGGCGTGACGCTTGCCGGCATCGACAGTGTGATGTGTCCCCAGGCGCGGCGCCTCGAGGCCTGGCGGCGCTTGGGGAGCGACCTCGACATCGGCAGGCTCGATCTATTGACCGAAGAAATCGGCCTGTCGCAAGCCATTGCCCGTGCCGCGGGATTTTTCGACGGCGGGACCCGCGGCCGGATCGTCGTGGATACGGCGCGCTAGCGATCAGCCCACCAGGGTGATCCAGCTCAACACCAGCAGCGCCAGGAACACCGTCTCCGCCGCAATGAGAGCGATCGCCGTCGTGCCCACGGCCATCATTTCACGCAGGCTGGTTTTCATGCCGAGCGCCGCCACTGAAATGACCAGCAGCCATCTCGACACCTCGGTGAGTACCGTGGCAACCGGCTTAGCGACCAGCGCAAACCCATTGAGTGCGGCCAACACCACGAAGACGATGAGAAAGCCCGGCAGCAACACCACTTTCTTTTGAGCCGGGTCGCGCGCCTCCATGCCCCGCGCCGCGATCAACGTGATGATCAGCACCACCGGCAAGAGCATGGTGACTCGCATGAGTTTGACGATGGTCGCCGAGTCGCCGGCCTGCGGCGAGGAGGCGTAGCCCGCGGCCACCACCTGGGCGACGTCGTGGATCGAGCCGCCGAGAAAGCGGCCGGTCTGCAAGGGATCGAGATGCAGGTGCGAGAGCAGCGCGGGGTACAGCACCATGGCGATGGTGCTGTAGGTGGTGATGCAGGCGATCACCACCACGGTGTCGCGCTCCGAGTCCTTGCGCGGCCAGGCCACGGCGATGGCCATGGCGGCAGAGGCGCCGCAAATACCGACGGCGCCGCCGGAGAGGACGCCGTAGCGGCCGTCGAGTTTCATGCTCCTGGCGGCCGCCCAGCCGAAGGCGATGGTCAGCGGCACCGTGACGATCACCATGACCGCCGTGGACCAGCCCAGATTGCCGATCTGACCGAAGGTGATGCGCAAGCCGAGCAGCGCGACGCTGATGCGCAGCAGTGTGCGCGCCGACACGTTGATGCCGGGCGCGTAGCGCGACTCGGTCGACAATTGATTCAGGGCCATGCCGAGCAGCAGCGCGAATATGACCGGCGGCGCGTGGTAGTGATCGGACAGATAGGTGGCGGCCAGACCCACGATCAACGTGGAGGCGAGGCCCGGGGCGAGGCTGCTGCCGAGGGAGCGAAGAGTACTGGGACGCCAACGATCGATGAACGCGGATAACTCCATCAGGCCGATCTTACGCGCCGCAGCGCCGCACGCCACCCGGCGATTTGCAACTCCCGCTCAGGTTGGCTCAGCGCCGGCTCGAACCCGGTCTCGGGACGGCGCAGCGCCGCGATCTCCTGCAACGATCGATACACGCCCAACCCAAGTCCCGCGAGACACGCAGCGCCGAACGCCGTCGACTCGGCATTGACGGGACGCCGGATGCCGATTCCCAGCACATCCGCCAAGCGCTGCATGAACAGCGCATTTTGCGCCATGCCGCCATCCACTTTGAGCGTGCCGGGGCGCAGACCGTCCGCCGCCATGGCCTCCAGCAAGTCGTAAGTTTGGTAGGCGACGCTGTCCAAGGTCGCGCGCGCGATCTCCGCGCGCGACGTCGCGCGGGTCAGACCGAGGATGGCGCCGCGCGCATCGGGATCCCAATACGGCGCTCCCAGTCCGGTGAATGCGGGCACCAGATACACGCCCCCGCTGTGCGGCACCGAGGCCGCCAGCGCCTCGATGCCGGGCGCATTGGGAATAATGCCGAGTCCATCGCGCAGCCACTGCACCGCGGAGCCTGCCGAGAGGATGGAACCTTCCAGGGCGTAACTGACCACGCCGTTCAGCTGATAGGCGATGGTGCTGAGCAGACGGTTCTTGGACAATACCAGCGTCTGCGCGGTGTTTAGCACCAAAAATGCGCCCGTGCCGTAGGTGCTCTTGGCGTCGCCGGCCGCAAAGCAACCCTGTCCGATGAGCGCGGCTTGCTGATCGCCCGCCACCCCGCAGATGGGCAATGATTCTCCCAAGACGGCGGAGTCGGTGCGGCCGAACTCACCCGCACTGTCGCGCACGTCGGGCAGAAGGCTCATCGGCACCCCGAACATCTCGCACAGGGCCTGATCCCAGCAGCCCTTGCCGATGTCGTAGAGCGCGGTGCGGCTGGCATTCGTGGCATCTGTGAGATGCACACGGCCGCCGCTCAAGCGCCACAACAGAAAGCTGTCGACGGTGCCGAAAGCAATATGACCGGCGCGCGCGGCCTCGCGCGCCCCCGGCACGCGGTCCAGGATCCAGGCGATCTTGGTCGCCGAGAAATACGGATCCAGGCGCAGCCCGGTCTTGCGGTTGAGCTCCGTTTCGCCGTGACTTTCAGCCAATTGCCGGCAGCGATCGGCGGTGCGGCGGTCCTGCCAGACGATGGCGTTGTAGAGGGGAACACCGGTGCGCCGGTCCCAGAGAATGGTCGTTTCCCGCTGATTGGTGATGCCGATGGCCGCCGGCGAACACCCGGTCTCGCGCAGCCGCTGCAACACCCGGCGGCTGGTGGACATCACCGTGCCCCAAATCACTTCAGGGTCATGTTCCACCCAGCCCGGGCCTGAATAGATTTGCTCGAAGCCTTCCTGCTCCACCGCCAGCACCTCGCCCGAGGCGGAGAAACCGATGGTGCGTGTGGAACTGGTTCCCTGGTCGATCGCGAGCAATATGTCGTCAGGCACTGCCATTTCTCCGTTGCGCAGGATACAACCAAAGTGTCCGGTACCGTCCGCGGACAGTGTCCGCGGACACCGCGCGTCCTGAAGTATAAAAATACATCTTTAAAAACAATAGCTTATAAGTGCCTGAAGCTGGCACGGCGCTTGCTTTGCTCAAGCCATGCGGCGTTATTTATGGACCTTGCTGGCGATGATCTTGGCGGTGACCCTGGTGGTCACTGCCGCCCGCGCCAACGATTTGAAAGATCTGTATGAGCTGGCACTGTCCCGCGACGCCACGCTGCAGGCGGCTGGATTCCAGCGCGACGCGGCCATCGAGGTCAAGCCTCAGGCGCTTTCGCAATGGCTGCCGCAGCTGTCGGCCAGCGCCGGGGCCACCCGGGAGCGCGCGGGTTTCGATAGTCAGTCGGCGGGCAGTCAAGCCGCGGACTGCGCCATCAGCTCGTCCCCCGGGACGCAGCGTTGCTACGGCACCGTGCACAGCCTGGGATTGAACATGTCGCAGACGCTGTGGAGCTTCCAAGCCTTCAGTCAGCTGAAGGAGGCGAATTTTCAGGCCGCCGCTGCCGAGGCGGGATTTCGCAGCGCGCAGCAAAATCTGCTGCTGCGGGTGGCGCAAGCCTACTTTGCGATTCTCTCGGCCACCGATCAGCTGGCCACCAATCGCGCCGAGCGCGACGCCTTCGCCACCTTGCTCAACCAGGCGAGAACCCGGCAGCAAACCGGCGTCGGCCCGCGCAGCGACGTCGAGCAGGCGCAGGCCTTCTACGATGCCACCGAACAGAGCGTCATCGATGCGCAGAATGCGCTGGATGATGCCGATCTGGCGCTCACGGAAATCGTCGGCGCGCACGCGACGGCGATCGCGCCGCTGCGCCAGGACATACCCTTGGTGTCGCCCGATCCGGCCTCGGCCGAGGAATGGGTGGCCTCCGCGCGCCGCGACAACTTCGATGTGCGGACCGCCGAGCTCAAGATGGAAGCCGCGGAACGCGACATTGGCGCGCAGCGGGGCCGGGGGTTGCCCAGCTTCGCGCTCACCGGCTCGAGCTCCAAACTCACGCAGGACGAGGTGTTGGGCGGCAACCAGACCTTGGATACGGTCGGCGTGGCCTTCGTCTGGCCGCTGTTTCAGGGAGGCGCGGTGGCCTCGGCGGTGCGCCAATCCCGGGCGTTGTATCACCAGGCGCAAGCGACCTTCGACTCGACGCAGCGCGATACTGAACGGCAGACTCGTGCCTCCTATCGCGGCGTGGTGAGCGGCATCCAACGCATCGGCGCCGCGCATCGCGCGGTGGACTCGGGTCACGGCGCGGTCGAAGCGAGCCGGCGCAACGTGGAATTCGGCACCGGCACCGAGTTCGATCTGCTGAATGCGCAGAACAATTACTACGCGGCGGTGCGCGCCTACAGCCAGTCGCGCTACGACTATTTGACCAGCGTGCTGACGCTGAAGCAACAGGCCGGCCGCTTGAGTGAACGTGATCTCATCGCCATCGACGACTTACTCATCGAGGCCGCTCATGAATAGCCCACACGCTCTCGATCTTGCGGATGGATGGAAGCGCCGCTGCCTGCCGGTGATCGTGGCGCTGGCGGCGGTCATCGCCCTGAGTGTCTATTTCCTGGGGGCAGTGCTGTGCGCGTACAGTCAGTCGCACTATGACTATCTCACCCGAGTGCTGGCCGTTGCATCGCCGGCAGAACCCGCATGAGCATGCGGCTACTACCCAAGGAACCCGTCATGCTGCGTGACACCACCGGTCAGGATCGCGTCATCGAGCGCGCGAGCATCTGGCAGCGCCATCGCACTCTGCTCCTGGCGGTGCTGGCCGCGCTGATCGCGCTCGGCGTGCTCATCGGCTATCTGCTGCGCTATTCCGGCGCCGGACTCTCGGTCGATCGTTCGCGGCTGTCCATTGCCACCGTGGAACGCGGCAGCTTCGTGCGCGACATCGCGTCCGACGGTCAGGTCGTGGCCGCCGTCAGCCCGACGCTGTACGCCGATGCCTTGGGGACGGTCACGCTCAAGGTGCACGCCGGCGACACCGTGACCAAGGGACAGGTGCTGGCCGTCATCGACAGTCCGGACCTAACCAACAAGCTGTCCCAGGAGGAGGCGAGCGCGGTGGGCCTGCGCATCGACTGGCAGCGCGCGACACTCGACGCCGAACAGAAACTGCTGCAGCTGCGCGATGCGTTCAATCAGGCGCAGGTCGACCAGAAGACGGCGCAGCGCGAACTGGACCGCAGCCGCAAAGCGTACGAGCTGGGTTCCTACACGGAACTGCAGGCCCTGAAGGCGCAGGACCAGCTGGAAAAAGCGCAGTTCGCCTACCAACAGGCGAAGATGAACGTCGACTCGCAGCCGAAGCAGAACCGCTTCGACATCGACAGCAAGAAGGCGTTGTTCGACCGGCAGCAATTCCTGGTGACGGATTTAAAGCGCCAGGTCGACGGCCTCAATGTCCAATCACCGGTGGACGGGCAGGTCGGCCAGGTGCAAGTCGCCGACCGCGCCAGCGTGGCGAAGGATGCGCCGCTGCTCACGGTGGTCGACCTGTCGGCGCTCGAAGTCGAAATCAAGGTGACCGAAAGCCTGGCCCGCGACCTGCGTCCCGGAATGAAAGCCGACCTGGAAGGCGGCGGCCACCGTTGGGCCGGCACCGTGAGCGGCGTGTCGCCTGAGGTGGTGGCCGGACAAGTCACTGCCCGCCTGCGTTTCGGCGAGGAAAAGCCGGCCGGCCTGCGCCAGAGCCAGCGGCTGTCGGTGCGCATCTTCATCGACCGGCGCGACAATGTGCTGATGGTCGACCGCGGCTCCTTCGTTGATCAAGAGGGCGGCGGCTTCGCCTACATCGTCCACGGCAACGTCGCCGAACGGCGCCCCGTGCGGCTGGGCGCGGCCAGCATCTCCAAAGTTGAAATTCTCGAGGGCTTGGCTGTCGGCGATGAGATCGTCATCTCGGGCACCGATGCCTTCAACGGCGCGCAGCGCGTCATCCTGAGCCACTAATCCTTAAGAACCCACTTGCCGCAAGAGGCCACCATGCTTAAAATGACCCATCTATCGAAGGCGTATCGGACAGAAGTCGTCGAGACCTTTGCGCTGCGCGATTTTTCGATCCATGTGCGCGAAGGAGAATTCGTCGCCGTGACCGGGCCCTCGGGATCCGGCAAGACCACCTTCCTCACCATTGCCGGGCTGCTGGAGGAATTCAGCGGCGGCGAGTATCAACTGGACGGCGCCGACGTGCGCGGTCTCAACGACAATCAGCGCTCGCGGCTGCGTAACGAAAAGATCGGCTTCATCTTTCAGGCGTTCAACCTGATTGCCGATCTGAACGTGCAGGACAATATCGACGTGCCGCTGCGCTATCGCGGCTTCGACGCCGCCGAGCGGCGCCGCCGCATTCAGGATTCGCTGGCCCGGGTGGGCTTGTCGGCGCGCGGCCGGCACTACCCGGCGGAGCTGTCGGGCGGTCAGCAGCAGCGGGTGGCCATCGCGCGCGCGCTCGCCGGCTCGCCGCGGCTGCTGCTGGCCGATGAACCGACCGGCAATCTCGACACGCAAATGGCGCGCGGCGTCATGGAGCTGCTCGAGGAACTGCACCGCGACGGCTCGACCATCGTGATGGTGACCCATGATCCCGATCTGGCGGTGCGGGCGCAGCGCGAGGTGCACATCGTCGACGGTCAGGTGGTCGACCTGGCGCCGCAGCCGCGCCTGGTTGCGACCGCGCACGCGAACTCGAACTCCTAGGAGCCCGCCATGCTCAATTACTACATTACCCTGGCGCTGCGCAGCCTGAAGCGCAATGTCGTGCTGACGGTGTTGATGATTGCGGCCATCGGCGTGGGAATCGGCGCGTCGATGACCACGCTGACGGTGTTTCGCGCCATGGCGGGCGATCCCATTCCGAGCAAATCGCGGCAATTGTTCGCGGTGCAAATCGACAACTGGGGGCCGAAGAAGGGCATCGTCGGCAGCGACAAGGACAACCTGGAAGAGCAGATTAGCTACATCGACGCCATCGGGTTGATGAATGCGCACGCCGCGCATCGGCAGTCGGCCATGTATACCACCGGGTTTGCACTCACGCCGTCGAATCCGGATCTGCGGCCGTTTCAGGTCGGCGCGCGCGCCGCCTACACGGATTTCTTCGCCATGTTCAATGTGCCGTTCCGCTACGGCGGTCCCTGGACTCAGGCGGACGATGCGGGCCACGCGGCCGTGGTCGTGATCGGCCACGATCTGAATGACAAGGTGTTCGGCGGCGCGAATTCCGTCGGCAAGACCATGAACTTGGACAACCACGAATACCGCGTGGTCGGGGTGCTGGACCGCTGGGAACCGACGCCGAAATACTACGACCTCAACAACAACAAGTACGGCAAGCCCGAGGCGGCATTCATTCCCTTCACCCGCGCCATCGATCAGCAGCTGGTGACCTGGGGCAACAACAATTGCTCGGGGGATCCCGGCGCGCCGGGATGGGAAGGGCGGCTGCATTCCGAATGCATCTGGCTGCAGTTCTGGGTGGAACTGCCCACGGCCGCGGATGCCGCGCACTACCGCACCTTCCTCAACGGCTACGCCGCGGAACAACGACGCCTGGGCCGCTTCCACTGGGCGCCCAACACCAGGATCCGCGATGTGCGGGAGTGGCTGGCGTATGAGCATGCGGTGTCCACTGAGGTCAGGATCCTGGTGCTGGTGTCATTCAGCTTTCTGCTGGTGTGCCTGCTCAATGCCATGGGCCTGATGCTGGCAAAAATCATGGGACGCGCCGGCGACATCGGCGTGCGCCGCGCCTTGGGCGCCAACCGGGGCGCGATATTCGCGCAATGCCTGATCGAGGCGGGCGTGGTTGGTTTGGCCGGCGGCCTGTTGGGCCTGGTGCTCACCGTGCTCGGTCTGATGGGCCTGCGCTCGCTGCTCTCCGAGCAGGTGACCCGGCTCACGCACTTCAGCTTGAGCGACATCGCCATTGCGGTGACGCTGGCGATCGTCGCCACCATCCTCGCGGGGCTGTATCCCACCTGGCGCGCCGCGCAGGTACAACCCGCCTGGCAATTGAAAGCACAATAGAGGAACCATCATGGAACTGCGTCCCATACTCTCCGCCATGCGCCGCAATAAGGTCGGCGCCATCTTGATCGGCGTGCAAATGGCCGTCACCCTGGCGATTCTCTGCAATGCGCTGTTCATCATCGAGCAGCGCGTCGCGCTGGCCAAGCGTCCCACCGGCACGGACGAAGCCAATGTGTTCGTCATCACCAACCAATGGGTGGGCAGTCCCGCCGATCTTCCGGCGAAATTGCAGGCGGACCTCGCGGCACTGCGCGCCACCCCCGGCGTGGTCGATGCCAGCGCCAGCAATTCCTATCCGTTGAGCGGCGGCGGCTCGACCGAAGGGGTCCTGCTCTCGGCGGAGCAAAAGGAGCCGACGGCATTGACGGCGCTGTACCTGCTCGATGAGCACGGATTGAACGCCATGGGCCTCAAGCTGATCGCCGGCCGCAACTTCAATGCCGACGAAGTGATCGACAAGGCGGGCTACACGGACTTGAGTCCGCCCACCGCCGTCATCATCACCAAGGCCCTGGCCGACAAGGCGTTCCCGGGGAAAAGCGCGGTGGGCGAAGCCATCTACTCCGAGTTTCCCAAGGCGCGGGTGCCAATCGTCGGGGTGGTTGACCGGTTGCAGGTGCCCTGGACCCAGGCCGGCCAGTGGGGCAGCAAATTCAGCGAGAACTCGACCATCGCGCCGTTCCGCTTCGTGGCCTCATACAGTCACTACATCGTGCGCGCGCAGCCGGGCCAGATCAAACAAGTGCAGAAGGCGGCGGAGAAGACGCTCATTGATTTGGACCGCGCGCGGGTGATCGAGAAGAATTGGACGCTCAACGAGGCGCGCGCCGACGCCTATCAAGACGATCGCGGCTTGGTGATCATTCTCAGCGTGGTGTGCGCGGCGCTGGTCGCGGTCACGGCGTTCGGCATCGTCGGCCTCACCAGCTATTGGGTGGCGCAGCGCCGGCGCCAGATCGGCATCCGCCGGGCACTCGGCGCCACGCGCCAGGCCATCGTGCGCTACTTCCAAACGGAGAATTTTCTGATCGCCGCCGCCGGCTCCCTGATCGGGGTCGGCATGGCGCTGTCTTTGAATCTCTGGATGGTCACGACGTTCGAAATGGAGCGATTGCACAGCGGGTATGCGTTCATTGGGGCAATACTGGTGCTGCTGCTGGGACAGCTCGCGGTGCTGTGGCCGGCGCTGAAGGCGGCGTCGATTCCGCCGGCCCTGGCGACGCGGGCGGCCTGAAGGCCGTCTGCGGGCGAGGCGGCGCGAGGCGCGGGGTCGCGGGCCGCGGCGGGGACGCCGTGGGTGTGATTCCGCGGCGCACCCGTTAACATTCACCCATGCGCACCGTATTGGTCATCGATGACAACCCGGCAGTGGCCCAGGCGCTGTCGCTGCTGTTCGGCCTGCACGACATCCGCACGCTGTCGGCCGCCACCCCCGAGCAGGGTCTCGCCCTGCTGTCGCGCCAGGGTGCTGACCTGGTCATCGCCGATATGAACTTCAGTGCCGATACGACGTCGGGCGAGGAGGGCACCGCGCTGTTCCGGGCGCTGCGAATCCATCAGCCTGATTTGCCGGTGATCCTGCTGACGGCGTGGACCCACCTGGAATCCGCCGTGCAGCTGGTCAAAGCGGGTGCCGCGGACTACATCGGCAAGCCCTGGGACAATGACAAGCTGCTCGCGGCCGTGGAGAACCTGCTGGAATTGGCGGAGGCGACCCGCGAACGCCAACGCCTGCTGAACGAACAGCGCCGCCGGCGCGAGCGTCTGGCGGAACAATACGATTTATGCGGCATCGTGTTTGCCTCCGATGAGATGGAGCGGGTGGTGGAACTCGCCTGCCGGGTCGCGCGCGGCGACGTGCGCGTGCTGATCACCGGCCCCAACGGTGCGGGCAAGGAGCGCATTGCGCAGATCGTGCACGCCAACTCGTCGATCCGCGGCGGGCCGTTCGTTGCGGTCAACTGCGGCGCCATCCCGGCGGAGTTGATCGAGGCAGAGTTGTTCGGCGCCGAGGCGGGCGCCTTCACCGGCGCCGGCCGCGCGCGCGCCGGCCGCTTCGAGACGGCGGACGGCGGCACCCTGTTCCTGGACGAAATCGGCAATCTGCCGCTGGCCGGCCAGGTGAAGCTGCTGCGGGTGCTCGAGACCGGCCAGTTCGAAATGCTGGGCTCGAGCCGCACCCGTAGCGCCCGGGTGCGGGTGTTGAGCGCCACCAATGCGGATCTGCCGGCGCAGATCCGTGAGGGACGGTTTCGCGAAGACCTGTACTACCGGCTCAATGTCATCGAGGTCGCCGTGCCCGCCCTCGCGGAGCGGCCTGCGGACATCCTGCCGCTGGCGCGGCACTTCCTCGGCGATGACCTCAAGTTGAGCGACGATGCGGCGGCGGCGCTGCTGGCGCACGATTGGCCCGGCAATGTGCGCGAGCTGCGCAATTCGATCGAGCGGGTCAAGCTGCTGGCCCGCGGCAACAGCATCGGCGCCGCTGATTTGAACCTGCCGGCGCCGCATCGGGCGCCGGCGGAGGCTGAAACGGCGCGCCGCGATGCCGATCACCCCAATCGCGAAGCGATCGAGGCCGGATTGCGCGAGGCGGGCGGCAATATCAGCCGGGCCGCGCACAGCCTCGGCCTGTCACGCCAGGCGCTGTACCGGCGCATGGAACGCTTCAATCTACGGCCGCCCGGCGGCGGCTGAGCCGGCGCCATGAGCCGGCCGACGCTGAACCTTAAGGCCGCCCTGGCGGCATTGCTGTTGGCGGTGGTGGCTCTGTCCGCGGCGCTCGGCGCCTGGGCCGCGCAGTTCTTCGGCAGCGTCGTCCTGGCATGGTCACTGGTGGTTGCTGCAGCCGTACTTCCCGTCCTGTGGCTGGCGGCGCGCGTCATGCAGCCGATCACGCAAATGCTGCGGGCTCTGTCGAGCACCGTGGCGAGCTACAAGGAAGGCGACTTCAGCCTGTCGCTGGTGGCACGGCGCAGCGACGAACTGGGCGAGCTGATACTGGCTCACAATGAATTGGCGGCGGCGCTGCGCCTGCAGCGGGCGCATCTGGTGCAGCGTGAATTGCTGCTCGACACGGTCATGCAGAACTCGCCGGTGGCGCTGGTGCTGGTCGACGCGCGGCAGCGCATCGCCTATGCCAATCTCGCGGCCCGCCACTTGCTGAGCGAAGGCCGAAGCCTCAACGGCCTGCGCTTCGGCGAGATGCTGGAGCGCGCGCCGGCGGCGCTGCGCAACGCCGCGTCCGCCCAGGGCGACAGCCTGTTCTCAGCCGAGATCGACGGGGTGGAGGAGACCTTTCATCTGTCGCAGCGCGCCTTCATCCTGCAGGGAAGCGCCTTTCAGCTGTACCTGCTCAAACGCTTGACGCGTGAACTGTCGCGGCAGGAAGTCTCGACCTGGAAAAAACTGATCCGCGTGCTGAGCCATGAACTCAACAACTCGTTGGGGCCGCTGTCGTCGCTGGCGCATTCCGGCGCTGAAATTGCGCGGCGCGGCGACACCGCGACCCTGCCGACGGTGTTTGCCGCCATTGCGGAGCGCGCCGAGCACCTGCATCACTTCGTCAGCGGCTATGCCACCTTCGCCAGATTGCCCGCGCCGCGGCCCGAACGCATCGAGTGGGCGTCATTCGTCGCAGACCTCGCCCGTCAACAACCGTTCGCGGTGGCCGGCGCGCTGCCGGCTCTGCCGGGCTGGTTTGATCGGACGCAGGTGGAACAGGCGCTGATCAATCTGCTGAAGAACGCGCACGAGGCGGGCGGCGCCGGCGGCGCGGCGGTCGAACTGCTGATCCTGTGCGTGGGCACGGATCAGCGCATCGAAGTGCGTGACCGGGGAGCGGGCATGAGTCAGACGGTGCTGGCGCAGGCGCTGCTGCCGTTTTATTCGACCAAGCGCAGCGGCACGGGCCTCGGCCTCGCGCTGGCGCGGGAAATTGCCGAGGCCCACGGCGGGCGCATTCAGCTCGCCAATCGCGAGGGCGGGGGCCTGAGCGTGGTTCTGGATCTGCCCCTGGTGCAGCACTGATCGATCGGTCAGTCGAAGTCGGCGGCCAGTCCGGGATGCTGCGCGTGATGAAACATCCGGTCGATTTGCGCCGCGGTGGTCCGTCCCAAGGACAGCGGCGGCAGGGCGTCGCGCGCGAAGAAGGCCACCTCGCTGGTCTCATTGCTGGGGCGGGCGGCGCCCCCGGTGATCTCGCAGATGAAGAACATTTTGTAAATCGAGTCGACGTTGCGCGGCGGGTGCCCGCTGCGCTGATAGTCGCGCACGGCGGCGAGCTTGAGGGCTTTGGCCTCGAATCCCGATTCTTCAGCGATCTCCCGCACCACGCATTCGGCGGCTGACTGGTTGACGTCGGCCCAGCCGCCGGGAAGCGTCCAATGGCCATCGCTGATTTCGCGCACCAGCAGCACGCGTCCGTCGACGAAGGCCGCGCCGCGGACGTCGACCTTGGGGGTGGCATAGCCCCAGCCCTCGCGCAGGATCTCGATGATGACGTCGAAGTGCTCGCCCGAGCCCTGCGCCAACATCGACGCCGCCAATTCGCGCAGCCGCTCATAGCGCTGCCGGTCGAAGCGGTCCAGGGTGAAAGTCAGGCCGGTTTGTGCGATCGCGCGCAATTCCCGCGCGATCCTCAACCATTGCGGTTCGTCCGCCGGCATCATTGGGTGCCCGCGCTTGCGCTAGCGGGGTGCGAAGAACTCGGTGTAGGCCAGGATCCGGTCCTCGCTCAACTCCACCAGATCGACGAGTTCGGTGGCGATGGTGACGCCGGTGACTTTCGAGTAGATGTCGGCGCGCCAGTGCGCCGTGGCGCGCGGCCATTCGACCACCAGCGACAGCAGGGTGTAGTCATTGAGCCTGAACACCTTGACCATCATGGCAAGCCACGGCCGAAATTCCGCGATGCCGTTCGCCCTGATCGCGATCGGCTTGTCGGCGCTGGCGCCGACGATTTCAAACCGGCCCTGATCCGCGAACAGCCGGCACAGGCCGGCGAGATCGCCGCCGACACGCGCCGCATGCAGGTCCCGAATCATGCGTTCCGCTACGACGCGCTCCGCCACAGTGCTCTCCTTCGTCAGGCCAATGCAGCCCGAATCTCACCGCCGATCTGCTCGAATGCGGTGCGGGCATACGGAATGACGGCCCCCAGGCCGTAGAAAAGATGAATCATACCCGGGTGGCAGGTGTAGGACACTACCGAGTGCGCGCGGGTCAGACGTTCGAAATAATCAAAGCCCTCATCGCGCAGCGGGTCGAATTCCGCCGTATGGATCAGGGTGCGCGGCAGGCCCGCCACGTCCGCCGCGCGCAGCGGCGAGATGCGCGGATTGGCCGGATCGGCGCCCGGCGGCGCGTAGTGCAGCAGGTCGTGATCCAGAGTCGACTGATCGACCAGATAGCCGCTCTTAAGCTCGCGCCGAGACGCCGTGCTGCGGCTGTAGTCGAGAATCGGGCAAATCAGCACTTGCAGGGCGAGGCGCGGGCTGCCGGCCTTGGCGATGGCCTGCGCCGTCGCGGCGGCGAGAGTGCCGCCGGCCGAGTCGCCGCAGATTCCGAGCCGGGAGGCGTCGATGCCGAACTCGGCGGCGTGCGCCGCGATATGCGTGACCGCCGCCCAGGCGTCGTCGAGAGCGGCGGGAAACCGGTGTTCGGGCGCCAGCCGGTAGTCGACCGAGACCACCCGGCAGGCGCCGAAACCGGCGAGCGCCCGGGCAATGCCGTCGTGAGTCTCGACGCTGCCGGCGACCAAGCCGCCGCCATGGAAGTACACCAGGCCCGGCAGCAGCGCCGCTGCGGCGTCCAGGGGGGTATACATCCGGACACCGAGAGGGCTGCCGGCGGGTCCGGGCAGGAGGCGATCCTCGACGCCGGCGACGGCCGCCGCGGGCCCCGCCAACTTCATGAGCTCCGCAAGGCCCAGCCGGCGCTCCGCGACCGTGGTGTCCAGCGTGTTGGGCGGCTTGCCCGCCGCCAGCACGTCCAGGAAGCGTTTAACGGGCGGGTCCAGCGGCACGAATCGAGCCTCGCGAGCGCCAGGCTCCTAGAGAGCCAGCGCGGCCTTCGGGTTGGCCGGCCATTTCTTCAAGTCGAGGCCGTGAATGGCGAACAGCGCCACCGTCAATCGATCGATGCCGAAGGCGACGCAGCTGGTGTGCGCCAATTCGCCCTGGTCGTCATGAATGCCCCACACCTGGCCGAAGTGCTCGCGATGATAGTTGAAGCTCATGCAGGCCGTGGGGGACGCCTGCGGGTAGTAGGGAATCAGCAGCTCGAATTTCAGCGCCTGCTGCCGCTGACTCACGGCCATGACCTGGCCGACGCGGCCGAAGAACGGGTCGTTCGCCACATCGATGGTGAAGGGCAGTCCGAGGTCCGCCGCCAAGCCCGGCGCCTTGGCCATCCAGCTTTCGCGGAATTCCAAGATTTCCTGGGGCGAGCCGATTCTCACGAACTCGCGCATGCGGAACGACTGCAGGCGATCCAAGCTGCGCGAGGGCTCATGGCGGAACACATCGGCTTCGATGTCGAACAGCAGCCCGCCATGGGGCAGCGGGCCGCGGGTGGCCACGATGGGATACACGGGATAGCAGGCCGCCGGCGACAGCACCAGGTCGGAGGACGTCACGGAGGTGGTCCAGTCGCCGCCGGTGTCGTAGCGGTCGACCGCCGATCGAATCGAGGCCTCGGAGCCATGCAGTGCGCACACACAACCCAGCAAATTGGGGAAGCTTTTCAAGTAGCCGGATTTCTCCAGCTGCTTGCGGCTCATGACCGGCGGGAAGCGCATGATCTCCGCCTTGGGGTCGCGCTGACGGGTGATGTACGCTTCGAGGCGTTCGACCACGTGCGCGTACAATTCGGTACGGGCGTACACGCCATCGACGCCCATGGAGCGGAACAACCCCTCCGCGATGGAGCTCAAGGGATCGGCGGGCGCGCCGGCGGCGGCGGCCACGGGGCCTGAATTGCTGGCATTGGACATCGTTGGTTCAACCACTAATTGAAGTCGGCAACGGTGTCATCAGCGACGTCGTGGCCAAGTTGGAGAGAATGCGATCATTGTTGATCATGAGGGGCGCGGATAGTACATCGCGCAGCAGCCGGCCGATCGTGAATTCAGTGTCGTTGCGATAACCGGACAGGCCGCAGGCGCGCAGGCTGTGCAGCACGGTGGTCACCGCCAGCTCCGACGCCTGCACCTTGGTCAAGGTGATCATGGCCTGAAACTCCAGCGACGAGATCGCCTTTTCATCCGACATGATGTTTTCGTAGCTGCGCAGATTGGCTGCCAGCACGCCGCGCAAGGTGCGCAGCGTCGAGACCGCCTGAGTGAAGTGCGGGGCACCGGGGGGCATCTGGCCATTGGAGCCGCGCACCGCGTGACGTATGAACGCCTGCGCCTTGCCGGTGGCGGCGGCGGCGATGCCCGCCCACACCGAACCCCACAGCAGATGGGCGAACGGCACCATGGTCTGGGCGTGAATTCTTTCGTAGGGCTCGGGCATGATCTGGTCGGCCGCGGCGCGGGCGCGCAGAGTGAATCCTTCGCTATGAGTGCCGCGCATGCCGAGCGTGTCCCAGACCTGCAAGCGCTCGAGGGTGTAGTCGGACTTCAACAGCACCAACAGCACCTGGTCGGAACCTGAGGCGTCGGCGGCGCGGCGCGCGGTGGTCACCACCCCATCCGCCTCGACGGCGTAGGAGATGACGGTGGCCTTGCGCTCCAGGGTCACCTGTTCGCCGTCATGTTCGACGGCAGCTTCGCTGGAGCGGACATTGCCGCCGGCCTGGCCTTCGGTGGTCGAGGACGCCATCAACAACTGTTCGGACGCGATGCGCCCGAGAATGCGATCGAGCGCGGCATTGCCCTTGGTGTGGCGCGTGATGCACGCCATCTTGATCTGGTGCATGGCGTAAATCAGGGCGGTGGAGGAGCAGGCCTGGCCGAGGATGTAGCAAACATCGGCGATTTCCGCGATGCTCGCCGCTTCGCCGCCGAGGGCTTGCGGGACCTGAATGCCGAGCAGGCGTTGCTTGCGGATTTCCGCAAAAGCCTCGCTGGGGAAGCGCGCTTCAGCGTCCACTGCCGCGGCGTAGGTTTTTGCCGCGTCGGCCGCGGCGCGAGCTCGTGCCGTCAAATCGCTCTGACGAACACTGATTACCCGGGCAGTACCCGGCATGCGTTGAGGTTCCATCAATAATCCCCCAATCATCGTTAAGGGCTAGCGGCAGTCGAAAAGGCATTATGCGGAGAGTCCCCCGGGGGGGACAACCTGCACCTACCCGCCAAATGGCCGGTTAGTGACATCCTGCCCAACTTCCGTAAGGATATGTAAAACTTTATATTTATTGTGTGACAGGCTCAACAGAGCTTGTTGGTCCCTCGCAAAGCAGCACCGCGCCGCGTCACACGGTATGATCGGGCGGCATTTTTTACGGAGTGACGTGGTGGATCCGAAGACGCTTGAGGGGGTGGGCGGGCAGCTCATAGCTCTCGTGAAACATCTGCTGGGGGCCCATGCGGTCATTCCCGACCCGTTCCCCGTGGACCAGCAATTGAGCGACTTGGGGGTCAGTTCGCTGAAAATGGTAAATCTCATGCTGGCGGTCGAACTCGAGTTCGATATCGCCATTCCCCAGTCGGACATCACGCCGGAGAATTTTCACTCCGTGGCGGCAATCCAGTCTCTGGTGGTGCGTACGCTGTCCCAGCGCAAATAGCCTCGGGGTTAAAGGCGTGCCCCATGGAGCGCGGCAACCAGGGCATCCACATCCGCGAGAGTCGTTTCGCCGTTGGTGACGCAGATCCTGACGACATCGCGGCCCTCGAAGGTGGTCGGCGCGACCCAGGCCCGGCCCGAGGCCACCACCCGCCGCACCAAGGCCCGCACATCGCCGAGTTCCGCCGGCGGGACCGCATCCAGCACCGCCAGCACGGAGTCGTTCGCCACCGTCCACTTAAGGCCCAGCAGGCGCTCCTTGATTTTCTCCACCACCAGCGCGCTGCGCTCCACATGGGCGCCAAGGCCTTCCCAGCCGGCGCTGGCCAAGGCAAGAAACAACCGCAGCCCCAGGAAGCGCCGCGACCATTGCACGCTGTTGAGATAGGGATCGACGCCCGAGACGCTCGACGGCATGAAGCTGGTCGACGCGTGAAAGGCTTCGGACAGCAGGTGTGCATGACGCGTGATGAACAGAGCGCAGCCCATGGTGGTCGCGAACCACTTGTGGGCGTCGATGGTGATCGAGTCGGCACGCTCCATCCCGGCGAGCGCCTGGCGCAATCGGTTCGACGCCAGCGCTGCGCCGCCCCAGGCGGCATCCACGTGGTACCAAAGATGTTCCGCTTGCGCGATGTCGGCGCAGGCATGCAACGGATCGATCATGCCCGCGCCGGTGGTGCCGGCCGTGGCAACGATCATCACCGGCACTGCGCCCGCGGCGCGGTCCTCGGCGATGGCGCGTTGGAGCGCGTGTTGATCCATGCGGCCCATGCCGTCGGTGGCGATGAGGCGCAACGCGGCGCGGCCGACGCCCGCCTGATGCGCGATTTTCAACCACGCAATGTGACAGTCGCGCGAGGTATAGAATTTCACCGGGCCCGCAAAGGCACGGACGCCGTCATTGGCAAAGCCCGGATTGGCGGCCGTCAACGCGCAGATCAGGGAAGTGTAATTCGATTCGGAGCCGCCGGTGGCGAAATGCCCGGTCGCCGCGTCGCCGAACGCCGCCCGCCGCGCCACCTGGCGAATCACGAAGCTTTCGAGTTCGACCGGCACCGGCGAGGAGGCTGAACTCGCCAACTGCGGATTGAACACGCTGACGATGCGGTCGGCGCACTGCGCCGGGAAACTCGGGCCGGGATTGAACAAGCCGAAGTAGCGCGGATTGGCCATCTGCACGATGCCCTGCTGCAGGCGCTCGATGGTCCAGCGCAGCATCTCCTCGAGCGGGCGCGGCGCATCGAAGTCCAGGCGCTCGAGCTCGGCGCGAAATGCCGCCATGTCGAGCGTCGGCGCGACGGGGCCGGCTTGAAGCCGCGCTCTGGCCTGCTGCAGCTCGCCGCTCAGCCATTCCTCGACGCGCCGACGCTCGGCAGCGTCCGGGAAAAGGGGCGCGACGGGGTCCGGCAATGGATCGTGGTTCAACGTCGCCTCAGCGTCGCTCAAGCCTAACGGACCGCCACTTTGAGCGCCTGGTCGAGGTCGGCGAGAATATCGTCGATGTGCTCGATACCGACGCTCAGGCGAATGCCGCCGGGAGCCACACCGGCCGCCAGCTGTTCCGCCGGCGACATCTGCCGATGGGTGGTCGAGGCAGGATGGCAGGCGAGCGACTTCGCGTCGCCGAGATTCACCAGCCGCTTGAAGAGCTTGAGCGCATTGTAGAAGCGCATTCCGCCGGCCAGGCCGCCGCGGATCTCGAAGGTCATCAGCGAACAAGCCCTGCCGCCGAGGTATTTTTGCACCAGCGAGTGATAGGGGTTGTCGGCGAAACCGGCGTAGTTGACCGACTCGACGCGCGGATTGCCGCGCAGAAATTCGGCCACTTTGCGCGCGTTCTCGACGTGCCGATCGATGCGCAGTGAAACCGTTTCAATGCCCTGCAACAGCAGAAAGGCATTCATCGGCGCCAGTACCGCGCCCATGGTGCGCTGAAAGACGCTGCGGCAGCGGCCGATGAAGGCCGCCGGACCGTAGTGATCCGTGTAGACGAGTCCATGGTAGGAATCGTCGGGCTGAGTGAACATGGGATAGCGGGCCGCATGGTCGGTCCAGGAGAACGTGCCGCAATCAACGATGATGCCGCCGAGCGTGGTGCCGTGGCCGCCCATGAATTTCGTCAGCGAGTGAATGACGACATCGGCGCCGTACTCGACGGGCCGCACCAGTATCGGCGTCGCCACTGTATTGTCGACGATCAGCGGCACGTGATGCCGGTGAGCGACGGCGGCGAATGCCTCGAGGTCGCAGACGTTGCCGGCGGGATTGCCGACGGTCTCGCAAAAGACCGCGCGCGTATTCTCGTCGATCAAGGCCTCGATATCGGCGGGGCGGTCGGACGGCGCGAATTTCACCTGCACGCCCATCCGCGGCAGAATGTGCGCGAACAACGTGTAGGTGGTGCCGTAGAGCTGCGGCACCGAGACGATGTTGCGGCCCATTTCGGTGACGTTCAACGCCGCGTAGTACAGCGCCGTCTGCCCCGAGGCCACGCTCAAGGCGCCGACGCCGCCCTCGAGTTCATTGACGCGCGCTTCGAGGATGTCGGTGGTCGGATTGCTGATCCGGGTATAGCGATAGCCCGGCACTTCCAGGTTGAACAGCGCAGCGCCATGTTCGGCGCTGTCGAAGGTATATGCGGCCGTCTGGTAGATCGGCACCGCCACGGCCTTGGTGGTGGGATCGGAGTCGAACCCACCGTGGATCGCGATTGTTTCTCGCTTCATTGCTGCGTAATTGTGTGGTTGGAATTGCGACCAGTGTAACTCGAACACCGCCGGTAGTCGTGGTACGGTTCGCAATTCCTATGACGCAATCCACGGAAGCGAATTCGAAAATCGCCCGCGAGGCATGGATCCGTGCCCTGCAGCGAACCGCCGCCATCGACCAGGAAGGCATTATCCTGCCGGTATTGATCGACCGGCTGGCGGCCCAATTCGGCGCAGCGGCCGCGCTCGAGTCGGCCGAAGCCGCGATGAGTTATCAGCAACTCGCGATTCGCTGCAATCAGTATGCTCGCTGGGGGGGCAGCCAGGGCCTCAAAGCCGGCGACACGGTGTGCTTGATGATGGCGAACTGCGCCGACTACATGGCGATTTGGCTGGGCCTGTCGCGCATCGGCGCGGTGGTTGCGCTCATCAACAACAATCTGGCGGGCGATGCGTTGCTCCATTCGGTCAACATCGTCGCGCCGCAGGCCGTCATCGTCGGCAGCGACCTCGCCGATCGGCTGACGGCGGTGCGTTCGCGGCTGCGGCCCGGGTTGCCCGTCTGGGCGCATGGACCCGGCGCGGCGGAACTGCCGGCACTGGGCCCCGAACTCGCGCGCATCCCGGGCGGGGACTTGCGCGATTCAGAGTGCGCGCCGCCGCCGCTCGAGGCGACGGCGCTGTACATTTACACCTCGGGGACCACCGGCCTGCCCAAGGCCGCCAAGGTCAGCCATTACCGGGTGATGCAATGGAGTCACTGGTTTGCCGGTCTGCTGGACGCACAACCCGGCGACCGCATGTTCAATTGCCTGCCGCTCTACCATAGCGTGGGCGGTGTGGTCGCGACCGGCGCCACCTTGGTGGGCGGCGGCGCGGTGGTGATTCGTCCGCGCTTTTCGGCGTCGGATTTCTGGCGCGACGTGCGCGATGAACGCTGCACCCTGTTTCAATACATCGGCGAGCTGTGCCGTTATCTGGTCAACTCACCGCATCAGGATATTGAAACCGCGCACTCGCTGCGCATCGCGTGCGGCAACGGTCTGCGGCCGGAAGTGTGGGAACCCTTCCAGAGCCGCTTCAAGATTCCGCGGATCCTCGAATACTATGCGTCCACGGAGGGCAACTTCTCGCTCTACAACTGCGAGGGACGTCCCGGCGCCATCGGCAAGATCCCATCGTTTCTCGCGCACCGCCTGCCGGTGGCGCTGCTGCGCTTCGATGTCGATCGCGGCGAGCCGCTGCGCAACGGCGCGGGATTCTGCGAGCGCTGCGGACCCAATGAGGTGGGTGAAGCCGTGGGCCTGATTCCCGGCGCGGGCAAGGATCTTGCGGGACGCTTCGAGGGATATGCGGACCCGGAAGCGTCCGCGCGCAAGGTTCTGCGCAATGTCTTCAAGGAAGGCGACTCTTGGTACCGCACCGGCGACCTGATGCGCCGCGATGACAGCGGCTTCTACTATTTCGTGGACCGCGTCGGCGAGACCTACCGCTGGAAGGGCGAGAACGTCTCCACTGCCGAAGTCTTGACCGCGCTCACGGCGTCGCGCGGCGTGCTCGACGGCGTGGTGTACGGCGTCGCCGTGCCCGGCGCCGACGGCCGCGCCGGAACCGCCGCCTTGGTGGTGGACGCGCAATTCGACCTCGCCGCGTTTCGCGCCGACGTGGCGCAGCGCCTGCCCGCCTACGCACGCCCCGTGTTTCTGCGTCTGCTGCAAACCATCGAGTCCACCGGCACCTTCAAGCCGCGCAAGCAGGAATTGGTGCAGGCCGGATTCGATCCGCAGCGCATCAAGGATCCTTTGTATGTCGACGACGCACGGGCCCAGGCCTATGTGCCGCTGGACGCGGCATTATTCGCGGCGATAACGGCAGGGGCGGTGCGGATCTAAGACGCGCGCTAAAATCAAATAACACTATGATAATAATGGGGTTTATTGACGACTGTCGCCGAGATCGCTAGGCGTTGGGCCGCACCAATTTACCGGCAGCGGTGAATTCCAATGACGGCACGAAGCGCAGTATGGCCGGGACCTTGTGCGCCGCGAGTGCGCGCCGGCAGGCATCGAGCAAATCGCTCTTCACCCGGTCGGGCGCAGCGGATGACGCCGTGCCGGCAGGATCCGCCAGCACCACATCGGCGACCACCACCGCGCCGGTGATGGGATTGCGCTTCGCGCGCACCAAGGACATGCGTACCCGAGGATCGGCATTCAGTACCGATTCGACTTCTTCCGGATACACCTTGAGGCCGCCGACGTTGATGACGCCGCCGACGCGGCCCATGAAATAATAACGGCCGTCCTTGAGCTCGACCATGTCGCCGGTATCCACAAAGCCGTCATCGCTCATCAGCAGACTGGATGCGGTGCCGAGATAGCGCGCGGCGTTGCGCTTCGAGCGGATTCGCAGCGTGTGGTCCACGACTTTCAGCTGGATGTCACCGGCGGGGTCGTCGATGAACGAGATCGGAAATCCCGCGCGCCCGTCATTCACGTCGAAAGCGACGCCGGCCTCGGTCGAGGCAAAGGCGTGCGCGATGCGCGCCTGTGGATAGACGGCGCGAAGATTGTCGAGCACCGCCTGGTCCGCCACTTCACCGGACAACCTGACGTACTGCGGCTGCAGGATTGCGGCCTCGCCGCTCATGAGCGCGCGTCGCCAGTGGGACGGTGTCCCCGAAATGTGCGTGACTCCGGCCGCCGCGGCGCGGCTCAGAAACTCGAGAGTGGGCTCGCCCGCACTCGAGAGCACCAGCGGCGAGCCCGAGAGCACGGCGCGCAAGTAAATCTGCAGGCCGCCGTAGCGGCGAATATCGTAGAACGTGCTCCACACCGATCGGGCCGGCGACTGCGTCGGCAGGGAACCGCCGAGACTCTGCAGAGTGTGCAGCACCAGCTTCGGAGTGCCGGTGGTGCCTGAGGTCAATAAAATCCACTCCGTCGCGGCGCCGGCCCGGCGGTCGACCGGCCCCGGAACGGGCCGCGGCCCGACGAAGCAAGGCTTGACGGATGCCGGCAGCGCGGACGGCGCGCAGGTTGCCGAGGCGGGCGATGCCGCGTCCAGAACGATGACGTCGGCCTGCGCCGTCGCCGCCACGCCGGCAAGTTGTTCCGCCGTGAGATCGGGGGTGCACAAGACCAGGCGGCGCGCCACGCCGTCGAGTTCGATCAGCGCCAGCGCCGTCGGCAGCTGTTCTCGAGTTGCCAGCAGCACCGAGCGGCCGCGCAGCGATTCGAGCGCCGCGCCGAATATCGATCCGCCGGCCAGCTCCTCGAGCGCGACCGAGACCCCGCGGCCATGAAATTCGCCGCGGGTGCGCGCGCCCGCCGCTGCGATGGACTCCCAAAGACCGCTCACGTCATGCCTCTCCCACGCTGTTCAGCGCAAATTCTAGGGGGTTGCGGCAATCGCGCAAGTCGGATCCAACAATAATTCACCGGCCGGGCCGTCGGAGGCGAGCAAAATGAATCCGGGCCCCTCTGGAAACTCCATGCCCGCCACCACCAGGGTGTAGTCACCCATGGCCGCTCCTGCCTCCGGCACGCCGTTCGCGAGCAATGCGATGGGATCGGCGCCGTCCAGATCGTTGCCCATCACTCGCAGCGCCTGATAGGAACGGCCCGCGATCGTCACGGGCGTCCACACGCCGGTGGCGCGCAGCGCCGCGCGCCGCAGCGTCTGGGCGACAGCCGGGCGCAGGCACTCGATGTGAATGTGGAATTGATCCTGGGTGCGGGCGTGGCGCGGATTCAGCGCAAGCCCGACGTCGCCGCGGCGAATCGGCCGCCCGGCGGCACCCGACAATAGATCGTGCCCCCGCCACGCAGCCGCGAAGTAATTGGGCGTGCCGGGTTCGAGAAGCTCGGGGCTTTCCATGCCGGCGACGGTCTTGACCGGTATCAACAGAAAATGCGCGCCGCCCTTGCGGTCGGCAAGAACGGCGAATCCTTCGCTCGCATGCGGCGCTTCGGGCAGAAAGAGGCGCTCGCACGGCCGCGCGCTGTGTTGCTGCGACCAATGCACGACGCATTGTTCCTGCACGATCCGGCGCAAGGCATCGCGATTCGTGGTACCTCCGCACGCAGGCGCGAGCGCAATGGCGAATAGAGCGCCCCACGCGCAACAGAGAAGCGTCCGAGAGCGATCGATCATGGGTCTTGTGTCGGCCGCGATCCTAAATCGGCGCCGGTTCGTCGACCCGCCGCAGCGCGTTGACTGCCGGAATTTGCACCAGCAGGGTGGTGCCGCCCGAGGCGGGGCATCGAATGTCCAAACGCCCCTCGAGCGCGCGCGCCCGGTGGCGCATGGAGGCCACGCCGTGCGAACCGATGGCGGTGAGGCGGCCGGCGGGGATGCCTTTGCCGTCATCAGAGATCAGCATGACGATGGCATCCGAGTGGATGCTCAGCGTGATGTCCACGGTGGTCGCCGCCGCGTGCTTCAAAATATTAGTGAAGGCCTCTTGAGCGATGCGGAACAGCGCGATCGCTGCCTCGGAGGTGACTTTCGGTTCGTCGTCCGGATACGACTCGATGCATTCAAGGCCGGCGCGCCCGCAGGTCTCTTTCAGCTGCCAGCGCAGGGCCGCGAACAGCCCCACATCATCCAACAACGTGGGCCGCAATTCCTCGATGATCCGCCGCTTCAGGTCGACGCCGGCGGAAAGACTTTGCTGCACACGAAGCAGGCGCATACGGAGGTCCGAATCATTCTCGGCGAGATGCTGCTCGGCCCAGGAAATATCCATGCGCGCGCCCACCAGCAAGCCGCCGAGCTCGTCATGCAGTTCACGCGCGAGGCTGGCCTTCTCGCGCTCCGCGACGCTCTGCAGATGGGTCGACAGTTCGACCAGCTCGCGATTGCGCTCTTCCGCCTCGCGTTCGAGCCGCAGCTTGTGATCGCGCAGTTCCGCCGTTTGCAGCGTGCGCCGCCGCATGTCCATATACACCAGGCGCGCGGCGACGCCCACCAGCAGCATGTTGAAAATCGTGCCGGCGACGGTGCCCCAACGGGCCACCGTCAAGGATTGGGACCAGTGCGCGTCCGCAGCAGCGTGCTCCTCGGATTCCCGGTAGCGCAATTGTTCCAGCACATCGTTGATGGCCTCGCCGGTATCCGATCCGACGCTGGTCCTGACCAGGGAGATCGCGGCCGACGTTCCCTGGGATTTTTGAATGGCAACCAGCATCGACAGGTCCGCGAGCCGCTTGCCGATCAGCACGTGCAGGGTGCGCACATCGGCGAGACTCGCATCGGAGCTTTGATAGGCCAGCCGCAATCGCTCCAGCCGGGGTTCGACATCGGCGACGATCTTATCGTGGCTCTTGAGAAATTTTTCATCGCCGGTCAATAAGAAGCCGCGCTGGGTGGCGACCGAGCGGGCGATCGAGGCTTGCAGCCCATCGACGGCGAGTTCTCGCTCCGCGGATTGCTGCAGGCGCCCGCTGGCCTTTTGCAGGCGCTCCTGACCGGCGCCCGTCAGGAAAAACAGCGCGGCCAGAAAACCGATGATCAAGAAGGGCGGTATGGCAACGTACCAGCGGCCGAGGCCGTCCAGCGCTTCGCCCAGTATGTCCACGCGACTCATGGCTCACTGTACGCGAAAACCGGTCAAACGCGAATGTTGGAAAACGCCCTCAGCGGATCGATCAATACACGGACAGAGTCACCGTATCGGACAGGTCTTCGGTGGGGAAATCCACTGGGAACGCTACCACCGGCACTCGCTCCCGGCCGACGAGCCATGATTCAAACGCAGCCAGCGGCATGGGCTTGGCGTACAGGTAACCCTGGCCCACATCGCAACCGAATTCGCGCAGTCGAAGGGCCGCCGCCTCCGTCTCGATGCCTTCGGCAACCACCTTGAGTCCGAGGCCGTGGCCCATGTCGATGGCGGATTGCACCACGGGAGCGAACTCCGGGTCGGACTCCAGGCCTTGGACGAAACTGCGATCGATTTTCATTTCATCGACCGGCATGCGGGCGAGGTGGCTGAGCGACGAGTAGCCGGTGCCGAAGTCGTCGATGGAGAGGCCCACCCCGAGGGTGGAGATCGATTCGAGCATGCGCAGCGCCCGAGTAGGATCTTCGATGAAGCCGCTCTCGGTGAGTTCGACCGTCAGCAGCTGGGGCGGCAGCTGATGCTTGGTCAGCAGGCTGGCAATGCGCGAATCGAGCCGCACGTCGCCGATGTCGTCGACGCTGATGTTCACGGCCAACCCTAAGGCATTGCCGGCGTTGTGCCAGCGCGCGCCCTGGGCGATGGCGTGATCGAGGGTCCAGCGCGTCAGCCGGCGAATGAACCCGGTTTGCTCCGCAAACGGAATGAAGTCCACGGGGTAGAGCAGCCCCCGCGTCGGATGCTGCCAGCGAAGCAGGACCTCGGCGCCCATGATACGGCCGGTGCGCAGCTCGATCTTCGGCTGGAAAAACAGCCGCAGTTCGTCATGCTCGACGGCGCGGCGCAGTTCGCCCAAGAGCGACAGCTGGTCGCGCGCCGCGGGTTTGAGGGCCTCCTCGTAAATGGCCAGGGCGCGCTTTTCGCGCCGGGCGTGTTCCAGCGCCAGGTCGGCGCAGCGCATGAGCTCATCGGCCGACGACATCCCCTTGCCGGCCAGCGCCAATCCCAAGGTCGCGGTAATGTCGATGGGCTGGGCCTCGACGAACACGGGATCGGCCAGCGCCATGATCAGCGAAGTGCCCCAGGCCTGCACGCTCTGCGAATTGCGCAGACGCGCAAAGGCCGCGAACTGATCGGCCGCGAGCCGCGCGACCGCTGAATTCACCGAGGGAACCGCCGCCAGGCGCGCCGCCATCTTGGTGAGCACGGCATCGCCCACGGAATATCCGAGATGTTCATTGATGCGGCGAAAACGATCCAGATTGATGACGGCGACCGCGATCGGCGCGCCGTCCGCGTCCGCCAAGGCCTGCCCCAACGCCGCGCCGAACGCGGTGCGATTCATGACGCCGGTGAGTGAATCTTCGTAGGCCAGCCGGCGGATGGAATTATCCCGGGATTGCACCGCCGTTTGCATAAGCTGCAGCCCTTCGGCAAGCACGCCCAGTTCATCGCGCCGCTGAACGGTCAAGGCCACATCGTAGGTGCCGGCGCGCATCTGATCGACGGCCTGAGTCAAATCTTGCAGCGGCCTGGTGATATTGCGGGCGAGCCAGAAGGCCGCCAACGCCGACGCGATCAAGCTGATCGCGGCGATCAAGAACAATACCTTGGTCAAACGCTCGAAGGGTGCGCGGGCGTCGGCCAGAGAGCGCGACAGGACGGCCACGACTTCGGCATTGCCCCACCGCGACATTTCGATGCGCCGGGTCACGACGTCGGATTGGCGTGCCGCGCCGGCCGGCACGGTGCTCACCACATCGGTCCAGCGGCCCCCCGAGTTCACCGACAGGGTCACGGCCAGGCCGGTGATGTCCGCAAGTTCGCGCGCGGCCTTGGCGTCGAGTTCGAAACCCATGGCGATCCACGCCACCGGCAGCGGGCTGCGCACCGACACGGTCACCAGCTGGTAGATGCGGTCATTGTCGACCATGAGGCTGGTTGCGCTATCGCCGGTGAGGGTGCTGCGCTGCTCTACCGACAAGGGAAACGGCGTGCCGGCCTTGACGTGCAGTCCGGAGGCCGCGATGACTTCGCCGTTGAGCGAGGTCAGCACGACCATGGCGGCGCCGATGCGCTTGCCGCTGTTCTCGAGCACTGAGACCAACGTGTCAGTGTCGCGCGATGCCACCGCTTCGCGGAATCCATAATCGGCCGCCACCGCCTGCGCCGCCTGGGTCAGCTGGCGGCGATTGCTTTCCAACAGCCGTGAGAACACCGAGGCGCCGACGTCGAGCTGCCGCTGTACCTCGCGCTCGGCGTTGCCGCGATTGGTCGCGGATACGGCGCCGAGCGCCGCGGCGAGCACCGCGGCCAGCAGCAGCAGGAAGGTCACCGCAATTCGAGTGCGCAGCGCCACGGCCGTCTACTCGGGCCACGCCGCGACCGCGGTGGACGCGCTGTCCACATCGATCGACACGGGCAGGGTGAGCGGCGCCGCGGCAACGATGATGTCGCGCGGCGGCACGGCGGCGACCGCATTCGGATGCCAGGCCCGCAGACGATAACGGCCGGCCGGCAAATTCACCGTGGCGGATCCTGCCTCCGTCGTCTTGGCAAAATACGGAGAGTCGACCACGCCGATGTACGCCACCATGCTGTCGTGAATATTGCAGCCCAGCACCACGAGGCCGGGTTGACCGAAGGTGACCGGCATCTTCGGCGACCCTGCATAAAGTTTGAGCGTGAACGTCTTGGCCGGCGAGAATGAATACACTTGATGCCGGATTTGATCACTGTTGGGAAAGGTGATCGCGGTGCCGGTGCGCACCACGCTCACGCGCGGCACGAACCGCTTGTTGATTTGATCGACGACCGCGGCGTCGTGGCTGGGCGGCGGCGCCGCATCGAGAGGATCGAATACGATCACCGCCTCCGCGGCGGCGCTTCCCGAGCGTGTCGTGACGTTGACCGTCACCGGAGCGGCTATGCCTAAGTGCGCGCCCAGCACTCCGAGCAGCGCGGCGGCGAGCCGCAGGCGGCGATGCACGGCGCTCATCGGGCGGCGGCGGACGCGGGCTCGACCACGTCGCGTTTCATCGGCGCAAGCAGCCGCAGCAACTCGTTGGCGGCTCCCTGGCTCACATGCCGTTCCTTCAGCACCGCGCGCAGATCGTCGACCATACGATAGAATTCTGCCTCCGAGATATGATGTCCGGCGTGCACTTCCCGCATGGAGTCGCCCGAATAGCGGCAAGGGCCGCCGGATAGCTCGCAGATCTGTTCGCCGAGCAGTTTCTTGATCCGATCCAACTTCGCATCCTTGAAGCTTCTGCCGAGCGTGGGGTCCGCGCTCACCCGGTCGATGAGCGTGCCGGCAATGGCGGCAACCCCGGCTTCGCCGCCCAGCCGATCGTACAACCGCGCCTGCGCGCCCGAGGCCAATCCTGCGAGCAGCAACAGCGAAGAACCCAGCACTCGGTATGCGATAGCTGTCATAAGTTAAGCCTAATAAGGGCTTAGGTTAGACGTGCCGGGCAGCCCAGGCTGTGCGCTTGGACACAATATTCTGTAGGCGCGGGCCCTAACCTGGCGTGCCGTGAAAACCAGCATTCGAATCGCGCTCGCTGCGGCGTCGGCGGCCGCCATGCTCGGCGCGCCCCTGGCTGCCGCTGCCGGAGACCGCCTGCAGTGGACCGGAGCGGTGACGGAGATCGAAGGAGCCGCCGGCGGCGGTCTCGTGCCCTGGGCCCTCATCGGCGGTTTGGGTACGGACGTCGACGTCGGCGCCTCCGCATTTGTGACCTACGTCTCGACGCAAGACTTCACGCTGCGGACGGCCGGCGCGGGGGTTGATGTGGACGATCGCGTGGAGCTCTCGGCGGCGCGTCAGCGCTTCGATGCCGGGTCGGTCGTCCCCGGCCTCACACTGGGGCAGGACATCGTCGGTCTCAAAGTCCGCTTGATGGGCGATGCCGTGTTCGCTCCGGATCAGTGGTGGCCGCAGATCGCTCTGGGAGCCCAGTGGAAGCGCACCCTCGACTTCGAGGGAATCCCGCGCGCGGTGGGCGCCGCGCGGGGCGAGGATGTCGATCTGTATATCGCTGCGACCAAGGTTTATTTCGCGGCGGTCGCGGACCACAACGTGATCGTCGACGCAACGTTGCGGCGTAGCGAGGCCAATCAATTCGGACTGCTCGGGTTTGGCGCTGCGGGAACCGGCCATCGCTTGCTGCCGGAGGCGTCGGCCGCGATTTGGCTGACCGACGCGGTGCTGCTGGGCGCGGAATACCGCAACAAGCCGAACAACTTGGGCGGCGCGTTGCGCGAAGACAGCGCCGAGGACGTGTTTGTCGCCTGGGGCCCGGCGAAGAATCTTACGTTCACCGGCGCCTGGACCGATCTTGGACGAATCGCCGGCAAGGCGCCGCAACGCGGCGTCTACTTTTCCGTCTGGCTGGGTTATTGAGGCGAAGCCGCTTACCATACGCGGCCTCATGCCCACCGTCCGACTCGACAAGGTCTCGCTCAGCTTCGGCCTCAAGCCCTTATTGGATGACGTCGCCCTGCAGATTCGCAGGGGTGAACGCGTCTGCTTGCTCGGCCGCAACGGCGAGGGCAAGTCCTCGCTGCTGCGGCTGATCACCCGTGAAATCGTCCCCGACGGCGGCGAGGTGTGGGTGCGGCCCGGCGCCCGGGTCGCGAGCCTCGCCCAAGAAGTGTCCGCCGCCAGCGAGACATCGGTGCGTGAGGTGATCATGAGCGGCTTCGAGCCGGCGGCGGGCCACGCCGATTGGCAGGCCGACATGCAGGCCGATCAGGTGATCTCGCGGCTGCAGCTCGATCAACACGCCGCGATGAGCGCGCTGTCCGGCGGCTGGCGGCGGCGGGTGATGCTGGGCCGCGCGCTGGTGGCCGCACCGGATCTGTTGCTGTTGGATGAGCCGACCAACCACCTTGACATCGATGCGATCACCTGGCTCGAAGACATGATGCTGGATTTCAGGGGCGCGCTGCTGTTCATCAGCCACGATCGCGCCTTCGTGCGCCGTCTGGCGACGCGGATCGTCGAACTCGACCGCGGACAGCTGCGGGTGTGGCCGGGCAGTTATGACGACTATGTGCTGCAAAAAAGCGCGGCGCTCGAGGTCGAGGCCAAACATGCCGCCCTGTTCGACAAGAAACTGGCGCAGGAGGAGGTTTGGATTCGCCAGGGCGTGGAGGCGCGGCGCACGAGAAACGAGGGCCGGGTGCGCGCGCTCAAACAGCTGCGCATCCAGCGCAGTGAGCGGCGCGAACGCATCGGGCAGGTGGAGATGCGGGCGCAGGACGCCGCACCGTCCGGCAAGCTGGTGTTCGAGGCGGTGGACGTGAGCCACCGTTTCGGCGCCGCGCCGGTGATCGTAAATTTTTCCGCACGCATCATGCGCGGCGACCGCATCGGCATCATCGGGCCCAACGGCTGCGGCAAGTCGACGCTGATAAAACTGCTGGTCGGCGAATTGGAGCCCACCTCGGGCGAGATCCGCCGCGGCACGGGTCTGGCCTGCGCCTACTTCGACCAACAGCGCGAACAATTGGACGAGTCGGCCTCCATCATGGACAACGTGACCGGCGGCAGCGGCGATACGGTCACCATCGACGGTCAACCGCGGCACGTGTCCGGTTACTTGCGCGACTTCTTGTTTCCGCCCGAACGGCTGCGCGCACCGGTGAACATGCTCTCGGGCGGCGAGCGCAACCGCTTGTTGCTGGCGCGCCTGTTCGCCCGCCCGAGCAATCTATTGGTGATGGACGAACCGACCAATGATCTGGATGCGGAGACGCTGGATCTGCTGGAGGAGATGGTGGCGAACTATGCGGGGACGCTGCTGCTCGTCAGCCACGACCGCGCATTCCTCGACAACGTCGTCACCAGTACGCTGGTGTTCGAGGGCGGCGGCCAAGTCAACGAATATGTGGGCGGCTACAGCGATTGGCTGCGGCAGCGCAGGACCGCGGCGCCCGCTGCGGCGGCGGCCCCGGCCGCGCGAACCGTACCGCAGTCTGCCGCGCCGCCGAAGCCGCGGCGGCTGTCCTACAACGAGCAGCGGGAACTCGCGGCCCTGCCGCAGAAGATTCAAGAGCTCGAAACCGAACAGCTCGAGCTACAAACGCGGACCGCCGATCCGGCGCTGTTCAAGTCCGATCCTGCGGGCGCCGCGGCGGCATTGCAGCGCCTGCAGACTTTGACGGCGGAACTCGAGCGCGCGTATGCGCGCTGGGACGCGCTGGAAACTTAAGTCGTCAGCGGCGGGTGCGGCCGCCACGGCCGAGCAGATCGGCGGGATTCGGCAGCGCCCCGCCCGCCGCGTCGGGAATGACCAGGGATGAGGCCTGCTCACGCCGCATTTCCTGCAGCTCGCGCATGGTCTGATGCACCGCTTGTTCGGCGGCAGGGCCGAATTTCTCGATCGCCCCATCGAGGGTCGCGGCATCGAGTTCAAAACTGATCGGCACGGCGCCCATCGGCGTCATGATCTGCGCTTGTCCGACAAAGACTACAGGCCGCGTGGAATCGTCGGAACCGTCCGCGGTCACGGGAGTCAAGCGGCGGATCGTACCCACCTTGCGATCGGTAAACGTCTCTTCGCGATAGATCTGCGTCGAGTCCATGGCTGCCTGCCGGCTGTCGGTGGTGGAACTCATGCGTGGCTACCCTCTGCGTTGCGGAATACTCATGCCAACCCTAGCAGTTTGCGGCGCTGCCTGGGAGGCCCTGATACGATACCTTCCTTGGCACACACGGTCACAGCTCACAAGGTCCCCCGATGGACCGCCTTCTTGGGGCTTGCCCTGTTCGGGTTGGCCCTGTTTTGGCTGCACCACCTGCTCAGTGAATATCGGTGGCAGGACATTCTCGGCCGCGTCGAAGCCATTTCCACGGCGAAGGTGCTGCGCGCCGCCCTGTTCACGCTGGCCGGTTACGGCTGCCTGACCTTGTACGACGCCCTGGCTGTGCGCTTTGCGGGCGCCCGGGTGCCCTATCCGCGCATTGCGTTGATTTCGTTCATGGGCTATGCCATCGGGCACAACGTCGGTCTGAATACCTTGAGCGGCGGCGCGGTTCGCTATCGTGCCTACACCGCGCTCGGCCTCGGCGCAAAACAAATCGCCACCATCATCGCCTTCGGCACGGTCACCTTCCTATTGGGGGCCGGCCTGCTCCTCGGCCTGTCGCTGCTGACGCAGGCGGGCATGTCGGGCTCGGCGCTGCATGTGCATGCCTCGATCGCCATGCTGGCGGGGGTTGCACTGCTGGGCGCAGTCGCCGCCTATCTGTGGCTGGTGTGCACGCGGCATGAGCCGCTGCGCTTCCGCAGCATCGTCATACCGGTGCCGAAGCCGCGGGTCGCCTTCGCACAGATCACCGTGGCCTGCGCCGATCTGTTGTGCGCGGCCAGCGTGCTGTATGTTTTGTTGCCGCATCAGGCGGCCATCAGCTTCGCGGCGTTCGCGGGGATCTATCTGATCGCCATCGCCGCCGGCGTGATCAGTAATGTTCCCGGCGGCATCGGTGTGTTCGAGACCGTGCTGCTGCTGCTGCTGCAATCGGTGCCGAAGGACCGCCTGCTGGGCGCCCTGGTGGTATATCGCGCCATTTATTACTTCGCGCCTTTTGCCCTGGCACTGGCCCTGCTGGGCGCGCACGAACTGTGGGCGCATCGCGGGCCCGCCGTGCGCCTGGTGCAACTCGCCCGCACTTTTCTGACCGCCGTGACGCCGCAGGCCATCGCGATCGCCGTGTTCCTGGCGGGCGCGGTGCTGCTGTTCTCGGGCGCGACGCCGGGGCTCGGCAACCGCCTGGATCTGCTGCGCGATTACCTGCCGCTGTCCATCCTCGAGTTGTCGCATTTGCTGGGCAGCGCCGTCGGCGTGGGGCTGCTGGTGATTGCGCACGGCTTGTATCGGCGGCTCAGCGCAGCGTGGTGGCTGACGATATGGCTGCTGTGCGCCGGAGTCCTGCTGTCGCTGCTCAAGGGATTCGACTACGAAGAGGCGACGATTCTTGGCGTCGTCGTCGTCGCGCTGGTGTCGGCGCGCGGGCGCTTCCGGCGGCGCGCCTCCCTGATCGAGCAACATTATTCCGGACCCTGGATCATCGCCCTGGTCCTGGTGCTGGTGACGGCCGCGTGGCTGGTGATATTCGCGAACCGGCACGTGCCGTACGACAATCAACTGTGGTGGGAGTTTGCCTTCCATGCGTCGGCGCCGCGCAGCCTGCGCGCCTCGCTGCTCGCGGCCGTGATCGCCGCGGCCTACGGCCTGTGGCGGCTGCTGCGGCCCGCTCCGCCGCCGAAGGTGGCGCCGAGCGCCGCGGACATGGAACGCGTCGCCGCGCTGATTGCCGATGTCGACGACTCCACCGCGAATCTTGCGTTGCTCGGCGACAAGAATCTGCTGTTCAATGCGCAGCGCACGGCGTTCATCATGTACCAGGTATCCGGCCACAGCTGGGTGGCGATGGGCGATCCGGTGGGCTCCGCGGAGGGCTGCGAGGCGCTGGCATGGGAGTTCCTGGAGAATTGCGACGTGATGGCGGTCTCGCCGGTGTTCTATCAGGTCAAACCGCAAAATCTGTCGCTGTACATCGATCTCGGCTTGAACCTGAGCAAGCTCGGCGAAGAGGCGCGAGTGGCGCTCGACACATTTTCACTGGACGGCGCCGCGCGCGCGGATCTGCGTCAGGCGCACCGGCGCGCGGTGCGCGACGGCGCGCAATTCGAGGTCGTGTCGCGCGCGGATATCGGCGCCATCCTACCGCAGCTGCGCGCGGTGTCGGATGCCTGGCTCGCCACGAAGAACACCGGCGAGAAGCGCTTTTCCCTGGGGTATTTCGCGGAAGAATATCTCAAGAACTTTGATTGCGGGGTCGTGCGCCGCGGCGGCAACGTGGTGGCTTTCGCCAATCTTTGGCGCGGTGCGCACAGCGAATTGTCGGTGGATCTGATGCGCTACAACGACGGCGCGCCCAAGGGTGTCATCGACTACCTGCTGGTCGAGTGCATGATGTGGGGCAGAACCCAGGGCTTTCAGTGGTTCAATTTGGGAATGGCGCCGCTGTCAGGGTTGGAGGAGCACGCGCTGGCGCCGACCTGGCACAAACTCGGCCGCCTGGTGCAGCGCTACGGCGAGGTGTTCTACCACTTCGAGGGCCTGCGAAAATACAAGGAAAAATTCCTGCCGGTCTGGCGTCCCAGATATCTCGCGGCGCCTGATGGCCTGGCCACCGCGGGCGCGCTGCTCGACGTCACCGCATTGATCTCGGGCGGCGTCGGGAAAGTGTTGAGGAAGTAGTTGATTCGAAGCGTCAGCCGAATTCGCTTTCGATTTTCTGCGCGACTTCGCGCATCTTCGGCAGGAACTGTTCCACCGCCGTGCGCAGCGGCACGGCAGTGGCGGCATAACGCACCGTGACCGTGGCCAGAATGCGGTCCTTGGCGCGGACCGGAATGGCAAGGCTGGTCTCCTCCGAGACGCGCCGCGCGCGATGCGCCATGCCGTAGCCTTGGGTACGCGTCTCATTGAGCAGCCGATCGACCTCGATGCGGCTGCGCGCCAGGCGATCCTCGGGCAAAGACGAACGCGACAACAGTTCCAGCAGCGCATCGCGCTCCTGGGCTGTGCAGAATGCCAGATACGCGCGCCCCGCCGCGGACCCCAGCATGGGAACCCGGACACCGGCGCTGTACTGTTCCAAGGCAAGAGGACTTTGGCGGTCGGTGGTCTCGCGGATCATCATGGTCGCGCCCGACGGCGTTGCAATTGCCACCGGCCACACGATTTGTTCGCCGAGCGCGGCGAGATGCGGCTTGGCGATATGGGCAATCATGGCTTCGTCGTCGAAGCCGTCCGACAAGGCGCGCACCATGATGGTGGGACGGTAGCAGTCATCGTGCGGATCGCGATCGACATACCCCGCCAAGCGCAGCGTTTCCAAAATCCGATAGGTCGTGGTGCGCGGTAGATGCACGGCACCCGCCAGCGTATTGATCGCGGCGCGCTCCAGGCGATTCAGCTCGGTCAGCACTTCGAGTCCGCGGTTCAGGGCGCGGATTGGGCGGGTCGAATCGTGTTCGCCGTCAATTGCTTGCGGGAATGGGCTGACTTTCGCGTGCATGATCGCCTTCCTTAGGGATATTTTGTTCGGAAAAACATGTACATACCTTCCGGTGGGCGAAGAGCCCCCAGGCGCTCCTCAAGGGCCTGCGGCGGCGGTGCCCACGGACCATGGGCCCACTCGCCTCAAACTTACGTGCGAGGTTTTGGACCCACTCTCATGCATAAGTACCTTTCAGACGGCATCTGGTTGCCTATGGGGACGCGGCGGGGTCGGAGTGGGGGAATGCGCGCGGGGCCGGGCTTACGGCGACGGAGGCAAAGGCATTCAGCTACAATTTAGGGTTATTTCCAAAGAATCGTAAGGAATCAGGCCCATTATGTCGGAAAACCCCAGCGCGGCCGAGGCCGCCCCCACGCCGGTCGAGACGGTCATCATCGGCGCAGGCCCCGTGGGATTGTTTCAAATCTTCGAACTCGGCCTTCTCGGAATCAACGCGCACATCATCGATTCGCTGGCACAGGCCGGCGGTCAATGCACCGAACTGTATCCGGACAAACCGATCTACGACATCCCGGCGTTGCCCATCTGCGGCGCGCAGGAATTGATCGATCGGTTGCTGGAGCAGGCAAAGCCGTTCAACGCCACCTTTCATTTGGGACAGGAAGTCACCGAATTGCAGGCCCTGCCAGGCGGCAAGTTTCAGGTGGCCACCTCCGCCGGCACCCGGCTGCTCGCCGGCGCCGTGGTGATCGCGGCGGGAGTCGGATCCTTTCAGCCGCGGCGTTTGGCGCTGCCGGGGGTCGAGGAGTTCGAGGGCCGCAACGTGCATTACCGCGTCAAAGCGGCCGCCGACTTTCACGGCCGGGATCTGCTGATCTGTGGGGGCGGCGATTCGGCTCTCGATTGGACGGTGGCGCTGTGCGAGAAGGCGCGTTCGCTGACGCTGCTGCATCGGCGCGCGGAATTTCGCGCGGCTCCCGCCACCGTTGCACGCATGCGCGAACTGGTCGGCGCAGGCAAGATGCAGGTGTTGGAGGGCAACGCCGTCAGCCTGCGCAAGAATGACGACAAGCTTGCGGGCCTCGACGTGCATACGGCGGACGGCCGCGATCTGCAGCTGTCCGCCGACCACATTCTCGCTTTCTACGGATTGCACCCGAAGTTGGGCCCCATCGCCGAGTGGGGCATGGAGCTGGAAAAAAGGGCGCTCAAGGTGGACACCGAGAAGTTCCAGACCAGCATTCCGGGAATCTTCGCCATCGGCGACATCAACACCTATCCCGGCAAGAAGAAGCTCATCTTGAGCGGCTTTCATGAAGCGGCGCTCACCGCCTTCGCCATTCAGCATCATCTGTTCCCAGAGAAGCGCCAGTTCCTGCAATACACCACCACGAGTCCCATCATGCAGAAACGTCTCGGCGTTACGCCGACCGATTCGCATTGAGGCTCGAATGAATCAGTTGCTGGATGATTTGATCAAGGTGATGACGCTCGAACGGCTCGAAATGAATCTGTTCCGCGGCCAGAGCCGCGACATCGGCAGCCCGCAAGTCTTCGGCGGGCAGGTGCTCGGACAGGCGTTGACGGCCGCGACCGCCACCGCCGAGGATCGCGTGGTGCACTCACTGCATGCCTATTTCCTGCGCCGCGGCGACTTCAATTCTCCGATTGTTTACGAAGTCGACCGGGCGTTGGATGGCAAGCATTTCTCGTCGAGGCGGGTGGTCGCGATCCAGCACGGCCGGCAGATCTTCAACATGTCCGCCTCGTTTCAACTGCCTGAAACCGGTCTCGAGCATCAGAGCCCCATTCCGGAGGTGCCGCCGCCGGATTCGCTGCCCGACATGGAATCCCACTATCGCGGCATGGTGGACCAATTGCCGCCGGTCGCGCGCCGCATTCTCGACCAGAAGCGGCCCTTCGAGTTTCGCCCGGTGCACCCGCCCGACCCGCTGCGCCGGGACAAGTCCGCGCCTCTCAAGTACATCTGGTTTCGCGCGGTGGACCGGCTCCCCGACGACGAAGCCCTGCATCGCAACCTGCTGGCCTATGTGTCGGATTTCCATCTGCTCGACACGGCGTTAAAGCCGCACGGCGTGCCGATGATCTCGCCCAAACTGGTCATCGCCAGCATCGATCACGCGATGTGGTTTCACCGCAGCGTGCGCGTGGATGATTGGCTGCTGTACGCCATCGACAGCCCGAGCGCCTCCGGCGCGCGCGGCTTCACACGCGGCAGCGTGTTTGCACGCGACGGACGGCTGGTGGCGAGCGCCGCGCAGGAAGGCCTGATCCGATTGACCTCGCCGCCACCGTAGGAGCCTGCGCCATGCTCAAGGCCGTCATCATCATCGTGCTGGTTGTCGCCGTCTTGGTCGGCGGACTGCTGACTCTGCGGCGCAGCGGCAGCGCCGGTATGCCAAGCGCCGACGTGCTGGATCGGGCGGCGAAGCGTGCCCGGGAGCAGGCCGCCAGCGAGAAAGCGGAAGAATCGGCGGACCAGGAGCGGAATGAAAGGGGGAGGAAAAGTTAGGCCCATCGTGGGCGCCACCCCGGGCCTCCTGTGCGGGCGAGATCGTGACCGATGGCAAGGCCCAATATCAAAGGATCGTCGAACCCCTTCGAGTGCGAGGTTGACTTCGCGCCTGCCTCGGGGGCTTTTAGCTATTTGGGAATTTCGCGCAATGGTTTAGGGTTCATTGGTCTGGAAGTCTAGTGTGAGACGGGATTTATGTATGGATTTCTGGTCGCGTTTGCTCAAGTAGCGGTTTGCCGTCCCTTTTTCAAGAAAACTCGCAATTGGCCTGTCGCCAAATCGCCAACGTGGAAATGAAAGACCGCCTCGTGCGATTTGAGTTTAATGTCGAGGATGTCGCAGGGGCCCCGATGTGCCCGTGGCTTAGCGATCCGACTGCTGCTGCGCGCCTTGTGCGCATACTGCCCAAACGGCGAACAAAGGATTTCCAGCCGCGGCTGGCGCAGCAATGGGTTGTAAAAAGACATCGGCGGCGGCTCGCGGCCACTTTGAGTAATACGACCAGAAATGCACGCCTGTTAGCTGTCACTCACGGCACGCGGTAGGCTGATCGAATGCGGGGCCATGACAGGTGCCGAAACTCTCAAGCATGACCCCTCACGGGCGTGTTCGAGTGGCCAATGATGAAACGGCGAGACTTCTGCAAGACGACGGCCTTGGGCGGAGCGTGGGCACTTCTACCAGGCTTTGGCGTGCGAGGTCTCGCAGCTGACTCTCCCGGCAGACGGTCAGGACTTTGCGGATGTCGAGGCGTACGGGGTGGAGCGGTGGCTCGGTGAACTGGCGATTGCGCTCAAGGAGGAGACTTACCGACCAGACTCTATCAGACGAGTGTTCATCCCTAAGCCCAACGGCAAATTAAGGCCGCTGGGTATATCGACGCTGCGGGATCGGGTGTGCATGACGGCGGCGATGCTGGTGCTTGACCCGATCTTCGAAGCCGACCTTCCGCCCGAACAGTACGCCTATCGGCAGGGCCGTAATGCCCAGCAGGCGGTGATCGATGCGGAAGAGACGCTGTACCAAGGCCATCTAGATGTGGTGGACGCCGACCTCGCGGACTACTTCGGCAGCATTCCGCACGCGGATCTGATGCGCTCGCTCGCGCGACGCATTGTGGACTCGCGTGTACTGCATCTGGTCAAGATGTGGTTGGAGTGTGCCGTGGAAGAAACCGACGATCGAGGACGGAAGAAGCGCGCGACGGAAGCCAAGGACAGTGGACGCGGCATCCCGCAGGGCTCTCCCATCTCACCACTGCTGGCGAATCTGTATATGCGCCGGTTCGTGCTGGAATGGAAGCGGCGTGGGTTGGAGAAACGCCTCCGCTCGCGCATCGTGACCTATGCGGATGATCTGGTGATCCTGTGCCGGCGCGGCAAGGCTGAAGAGGCCCTGCAACGCATGCGCGAGATCATGGCCAGACTGAAGCTGACGGTCAACGAGGAGAAGACACGAATCTGCAAGGTCCCGGAAGGTGAGTTCGACTTCTTGGGTTACACGTTCGGGCGGATGTACAAACGGACGACGGGGCAAGTCTATGTGGGCGTGCGGCCGTCGAAGAAAAGCATCCGACGCATGGTCGAGAAGATCCATGCGATGACGACGGTCTCCGCAACGTGGCAAGCAACCACACAGTTGGTGGAGCAGTTGAATCGCGCGTTGCGTGGCTGGGCGAACTACTTCCGTGTAGGTACGACCCGCGGCGCTTATCGCGCGCTCGACAATTACACCGCAGTGCGGTTACGTCGGTGGCTGCGGCGCAAACACAAGCTCAGGCGCAAGCGGGGCGGGGGCTATCCACTCTCGCACTTGTACGGGTACATCGGACTCGTACGCTTGGTGCAACTGGGTCGCGGCCCGTCGTGGGTGAAGGCGTGATGTTCTGTCCGAGAGCCGGATGCGGGCGATCTGCAAGTCCGGTTCGATGAGAGGGGTGTGGAAACGGAGTTATGGTAAGGGTACTCGGGCACCGCCAGACGAAAGAGGCGGCAACAGACACACCAAACCTACCGCCACCGCGCCACATCCCGACTCTACCTATTCTGTTGAAAAACTCTCTGAGCGTGTTCGGCGGAAAACTCGTAGAACTGTAGAAAGCCGTAAATCTCCTTGGTTCGAGGGAACAGCTGCTCTTGACGATCTCCGCCCTCAATCTTTCGCAGTAGGCCGTACGCCGTGTTTTCCCCATGTTTACAGCTGCATTTCCATATGATTAGAAAATCACCTCTGCACCGACAGGGAGTTTTTCAACAGAATAGGTCGTCATTGCCCATTCGCGGACGCCTGCTAAACCGACACTTTCAAATCCGGCGGAATGGCAGCTTCGGAGGCGGCAATAGGTCGCTGATCGGCCACCTTCAGTCATTCGACCACCAGAAATGCGCGCCTGTAAGCTGTCATTCACGGGGTGCGGTAACTGATCGGATTCAGGGCTAAGGCGGATGCCGGAGCTTTCCCAAGAACTACGCCGATCATGGGAACCTTGGTCACTTGGCGCTGCGAGCACAACGTGACTTATTTTGCGAATTCCCGTGTTTCGATCAAAATGGGATGATGCAGAACGACCCGCCGGTGCGAATTCGAACGGCACGTGAATCGGATGCGGTGTCTGGCTGTGAGGCCGTCAATGCGGTCGCGGCGGAAAAGTGGTACTTGGCTACCGTTGACGGTTTCTCGAGCAGACCCGTACGTTCCTAAGACGCGTGATATATGGCTCGCTTCCACAGGTGCTCGCGGTCGTGGGAGACGATGTGGTCGGTTTTTGCGACATACTTCCAAATCCGGCCAAAGGATTCATTCACGTGGGCCGGCTGGGTATGGGCGTTCGATTAGAGTGGCGGCGGCAAGGTATAGGTCGTCGAATGTTGGATGCTTGCCTATGTCTTGCGAGATCTGCGGCCATTGAAAAGGTTGAGCTAGAAGTATTTTCGGATAACGTCGGAGCAATACGGCTTTACCGGTCCATTGGTTTTAGCGATGAAGGTCTGAAAGTTCGCGGTCGAAAACTAGAGAACAGGTATCAGGACGTCAAACTTATGGCGTTATGGCTTTGAAGCGCAGCGATGACTCGTGCGCTCTGAAGCTGCCGTTCGGCACCGGCGGCAGTGGGATCGATGGCGTCCCTCTACGTCGAATCGCCCGCTTCACGTTGGTGACGAATGGCGAGCACTAAAACAACGTCTTGCCTTTGCTCATAGCTATAGAGCGCCACATAGCCACTCTTGCCATAGGAGATCAAGAGTTCCCTCAGTCCCTCCTCACATGGTCGGCCGACAAAAGGATGTCGCGCAAGAATCTCGATTCCGTCGCGAATCACGTCGATCGCTCTGACAGCCGCCTGTGGTGCATCCTTAATGAGAAAATCGGCCAGTCGCTCCAGGTCGGCAAACGCGTGTCGAGAGTAGACTACTTCCGCCACGTTCGTACTTTCGGCCGCGTCGCCCGGTCGCCGCGGACCCGAGCCGCCAAATAACGATGCACATCCGCCACGGCGTAACCTTCGCCGCTCGTGAGCGCTTCGGAACGGGCCGCCACCGCATCGGCGACAAACGCCCGGCGCTGCTCGTCCAGCCGAGTCTGATGCTCAATCGCCTCAAGCATAAAAGCGTGAGGCGATTTATCAGCCGCTTTGGCTGCCGCTACGACCCGTCGTTTGAGATCTGCGGCAATTTTGAGTGTTGTCGCTACAGGGCTTGCCATATACGCTCCCAACGGTAGTACTACTAAAGTAACACCCCAGCGATCACGAATCAACATGGCGACGAAGTGCCGTCGCTATGCTCGATCTGGGGCGCCCAATTGCAGTCATTGGTGACGACCCGCTCAGGGGTCTACTCCGGAAGTTGGGCTGCCGCGGGCAGCAGGCGGCCAGAACCGGAAATTCGCGATCACGAACTCATTGCCACGAAGCGGCCGTTCGCGGCATGCGGTAAACTGACGTTGATGTCTAGGGAACCCAGCGGCGGCACAAGGAGAGATGCATGTCATTCGATAGATTTGTCACGCCCAGTTCGCGATGCCGTCGCCTGATTAATAATCAGGCGCACAATCATGAGCCTCACAACCATTGAGTTCGTTCTAGGACCATTGCCGCAGGTGATTGGGCTTCTGGTGGCAGCTATCGTTGGAACTATCTTCGCTATCCGCCGCCGCAGGAGTCAGCCATTGGCTTCGCGTCTCCTCATATTCGGATTCTGTGCAATTCTAATCAACGCCATCGGCTCTTACGGTGTCCGTGTCTACAGTTACCGCACTTTCGACAAGTGGCAAGACGCATCGGTATACGGTCGACATATCGCCGAGGTGAACGCGATACTTCATTCTATAAATGTTTTGGGTGTGATTTTGCTGGCGATGGCGGTCTTTGCCAATCGCGTGTCGGCGCGCAATGTCGCCTAACCGCGTCGCTCAACCTCATCGTTAGGCGGGGAGACGCACTGTGGCGGTTTCAAAGCGGCCGGGCGAGGTTGAGGAAACAGAAATCGACGGCCTGGGTGTGGCACGCGTAGGGCAGGTGGTTTGCCATCCTAAATTCGGTCGGGGGGTGATTGAAGGACTTTTTATTTACGAAGATGGAACAAAGATCATCCGTGTGGACTTTGGAGGTACGCGCGGTTCTAAGGCGCTGCATCCGCAGTACGCTTCTCTGAAGCCGTACCAAAGGAATTGGTGGTGGCCATGGTGACAGGCTTTCCGGCGCGCTCACTACCGATGAAACGCGCGGCGGCTTTGATCCTATCCGTATGCCTGACGGCGTGCTGCTTTGCCGAGCCGGCTCCGAGCGACACACCGCAGATAACTCCCGCGCCGAGGCTGACCGAGTCACAGGCCATTCGTATTGCCAATGATCAAGCTAAGCGGTCTAAGGTCGATGTGTCGCACTTTGGCGCGCCTAAGACTTCATACGAATACGATGACGGTGCGTGGGTGTGGAAGGTTTTCTATGCTGTTGATGGCGTTCTTGACGATTGTGTTTGGGTGCGAATTGTTGACCGCACTGGTAAATCCACACTGTCCATCTGCACCGCTTGATCGCAGGTGCCGTAACGATCGGTTGGAGCGATTCACGGTTCTAATGCCGCAAAGCCGACACTGGTCAATGACGGGTTGGGGTCGATCTGGGACGCTCACTTGGGCAAGTGGATTAACGACAGGCGCTACCGCCTGTACATCCAGTCGTGACGTAGAGATCCGACCGTAGGCCCCAGTTGCCGTCCACCTTCTGCCACATGGCAAGGTAGCGGCCGCTCCAAGTGATCTCTTGGCCTGAGGAGCGCATCTTCCATTTCCAGACACCGACTTCTGCAGCGTCCGTACCCCCGGCGGGGTCTACATCAATTCTTTGTGGGGTACGAAGTCCAAACAGGAAATCGCCGTCTTTGAACGTCTTCGCATAACGCGCAACAATGTTGTCATGCCCCACGGTAAGCCTACCGTTGGCCCATACGGACTGTGAGTCCAAGAGCCAGTATCTCGAAATCGCTTCAGCGTCCCTGGAGGCCAGAGCTTTGTTGTAGGTCGCTCGCGCGGTGCGAATTTCGGCTTGGTCGGAATGAATCGGTACAGCCGGGGTCGGCGGGTTCGCCAGGCAACTGCCGGATAGGGCTATCAGGGCAATCAGGATCGATGCTTTCCACATCAGAGTGCGCTCGTCGCCGGGCGGCGTAGCTTTAAGTGTAAGTCTTCTCATTCGGCTACGCATCACCGGACGCAGCGTTTTGAGTTCCGGATAACCGACGATCACCGATGACGGCGGTGGGTCGATATGAGCCGGTCCGCCGTCGCGCGTTGGCGCCCGCCTCAGCTAGGTATCTCCAGTTATCGCCAGATTTGACTGCGAACACTAGCCGACGTTAATGGCACACTTGCGCTGCAACCGCATCGTGCTCGATACAGGTCACTACCGCCGATTGCTGAGTTCCGCAGGCCTCGATGATTTTGGCAAATTAGTCCGCAAGATCGGACTGCGGCAGCAGCGTGACCGGGATACTGTGTCGGCCAGCCTGAAATCTGGAGTTAGCGTCATGAGTTTTCGCATTACTGGCATTTCCGCTTTGCCATTCCGACATCTGTGTGGTCTCAGCGACCAAGAGCTGGCGCTCCATGGGGTCAAGAGGTACGTAGCCGACAAGAGGCCGGGCTTTCCAGACCGCATCGAAATGCGAGACGCTTCGGTCGGTGAGAGACTCCTGCTACTCAATCACGTCTGCCAGCCCGCCAACACTCCCTATCGGGCCGCCTATGCCATATTCGTGAGAGAAGGCGCAGAAAATACCTACGACCGAGTGAACGAAGTCCCGGCGGTTATGCGCGCGCGCCTTCTGTCCCTGCGCGCCTATGATGCCGAGGGCATGATGCTGGATGCTGATGTGGTGGATGGGACTGACATCGAAGCCGTCGTCTCGCAATTTTTCGTATCCCGTCATGTTGCGTATATTCACGCTCACAATGCAAAGCGTGGATGCTATTCGGGCCGGATAGACCGCGCCTAACGGCTCAACGGGCCTCAAAACTCGGCCTCGTTAACTCAAGGCGCTGGTGATCGGAGTGTACCTGGGGTGCTGCGTTGACCCAGCTTTGATGCAGTCGAAAGCCCGCGCGGCGCTTGCGCTCATGCGGCGGTCACGGGGCGTAGTTGACCCGCGACGCGTCCCAAACCTCGCGCGGCAGGACGAACAGGTGGCAATCCCACCAGCGGTTCTTGGCGCGCCGATGTTTGCGAAACACTGCTTCCCAGCGCATGCCGATTTTCTCCAGCACGCGGATCGAGGCGCTGTTGTTGACATCGACTGTGGAGATCACACGCTCGGCGCGCAGATCGAAAAAGGCGGCGTCGATGAGCGCCAGCGCAATCTCGGTCGCGTAGCCCTTGCCCCAACTCTCGATGCCGAGCATGTAGCCCAAGTCGACCACGTTGCGCTCGATGAACGACAGGTCGCAGGCACCGATCACCTTGCCGGCGGCGATTTCCTCGACGGCGAGTTCGAAGCGGGTTCGCGGCCGCTCGCGCTGCGACGCCAGCAATCCCTCGAGATAGTCGGCGGTGCCGTCCTCGTCGCGCGGACCGAAGAACAGATAGCGGGTGACGCGGGGATCCGAAGAATAGGCATGTACCGCGTTGAAATCGGCAATGACGAACTCGCGCAAAGTGAGCCGGGCGGTGCGAATCGGTACGGTCAGGGTACGCACAACACCTTGCCCGGATTCAAGATTCCCTTCGGATCGAGCGCGCGCTTCAATGCATGCATGACGGCGAGTTCCGCGGGGTCCGCGCGGCGCGCGAATTCCTCCGCCTTCAGCCGCCCGATGCCGTGCTCGGCGCTGATGCTGCCGCCGAGGCTTTCCACCAGGTCGAACATGGCAAGTTCGAGCACCGGTCCGCGAGAGATGAAGGTCTTGATGTCCGCGCCGGGCTTTTGGCCGACATTGAAATGCAGGTTGCCGTCGCCCGCATGACCGTAGGAGATGACATCGCCCTCCGGAGCCAGGCGCCGCACCAGCGCCGAGCCTTCCTCGATGAGGGCCGGGATCGCCGACACCGGCACCGATACGTCGTGCTTGAGGCTGGCGCCGTGGCGGCGCTGCGCTTCGGGCACTGATTCGCGCAGCTTCCACATGGCCTGCGCTTGCGCGATCGACGAGGCGAGCATCGCGTCTTCGACGGTGCCGGCGGCGGCGGCGTCTTCGAGCGCGGCGGTCAGCACGGCGCTCAAGTCCTGCCGCGGATTCGGCGAGGACAGTTCGACGAGCAAATACCAAGGAGTACCTTGTTCCAGCGGATCGGCGACGCCCGGTATGTGCTTGACGGTGAGCTCCACCGCGATGCGCGGCATGAGCTCGAACGAGGTCACTTGATCGCCCGCCGACGTGCGCAGGCGGGCGAGTAAATCCAAGGCCTTTTGCGGCGAATCGATGCCCACCAGGGCGGTTGCCGTGTCCTTGGGTTGCGGGAAGAGTTTCAAACAGGCCGCCGTGATGATGCCAAGAGTCCCCTCGGCGCCGACGAACAAGGATTTCACGTCGTAGCCGGTGTTGTCCTTGCGCAGGCTTTTCAGGCCATGGACGATCCGCCCGTCCGCGAGCACCACCTCGAGCCCCAGCACCAGATCGCGCATCATGCCGTAGCGCAGGACGGCGGTGCCGCCCGCGTTGGTCGACAAGTTGCCGCCGATTTGCGCGGTGCCCTCTGACCCTAAGCTCAAGGGGAACAGACGATCGGCCTCGCGCGCGGCGGCCTGCGCTTCGGCGAGCGTGCAGCCCGCTTCGATGATCATGGAATAGTTGGCGGCATCGATCTGCCGAAGGCGATTCAGCCGCCGCAGGGTCAGTACGATCTGCGAGCCGGCTTCATCGGGGGTGGCGCCGCCGCAGTAGCTGGTATTGCCGCCGTGAGGCACGACCGCGACTTCCTCACGGTTGCAAATCCGCAGGATGTGCGCGACTTCCTCCACGCTGCGGGGCAGCAGCACCAGCGGCGTGGCGCCATGGTAGAGCCGGCGAAAATCCGTGAGATAGGGCTCCACCGTGTCCGGCGAGTCGAGCCAGGATCCGCTGCCGACGGCGGCTTTGAGCTCGCCTAAGGTCTTGTGGTCAGGCGGGCGAGGCATGGAGGGTCAGTAGCGCTTACCGTTCCCTTCGCGCACTGCCGCGGGTACGGCTTTCAAGTCCCATATCAGGCCGAAGAAGGACATCAGCTTCAGCATGTAGAAGGTGATATCGAATTCCCACCAGTAAAAGCCCTGTCGCACCGAAGCCGGGTAGTGATGGTGATTGTTGTGCCAGCCCTCTCCCAGGGTAATGATGGCCAGCCACACATTGTTGCGGCTGGCATCGCCGGTCTTGTAACGCTGGCGTCCGAAGACATGCGACAGTGAATTGATGGTGTAGGTCCCATGATAAACCGCGACGGTGGAGATGAAGAATCCCCACACCAGCATCTGCCAGCCATTGGTTCCCAAACCGGGCGCCACGTGCTTCAGCAGCACGCCCAGCAGGAACACACCGACTCCGAGGACGGTCGGCACCACGATATCGAAGCGATCCAGGAAACGCAGCTCTGGGTACTTGAGCAAATCCTTGACCCGCGACAGATCGGCGCCGAAGTGCTTGTGGGACATGAACCAGCCCATGTGGCTCCAGAAAAAGCCGTGCTGCACCGGCGAGTGCACGTCATCCGGCTTATCCGAATAGACATGGTGGTGACGGTGATGCGCCGCCCACCAAATCGGACCGCGCTGCACCGCAGAGGCACCCAGCAATCCGAAGACGAACTGCCCGACCCGCGAAGTCTTGAAGCTGCGATGAGAAAAATAGCGGTGATAGAAACCCGTGATGGCAAACATGCGGATCAGGTACAGCGCCATCGTGACCAAGAGCGCGGTCCAGCTGAAGCCCACCCAGATCACGGCAAGACAGGCGGCATGCATCAGCAAGAAGGGAACCACCCGCGGCCAATCGACACGCCGGGCCGAGCTGCCCGCCAGCGCCGCCTCATTGGTGCGGGCCGCAAGATCATTGTTGCCGAACCAGCGCGACAATTCCCGGCCCACCCGCAGGGCGGCGGGCGGCTCTACTGTGATTTCATTTTCCGAAGTCATCGGCCTTCCTGTGATTGGAGCGCTGCAATGCGCTCATCGAGCGGTGGGTGGCTCATGAACAGCCGCATGAAGCCGTTCGTGCTTCCCGTGTTGATTCCAAAAGCCTGCATTTGCGGCGGCATCGGCTCTCCGTGACTCTGTTTCAACGCCTGCAGCGCGCCGATCATGCTGCCGGTGCCGGCAAGATCGGCGCCGCCGCGGTCAGCACGAAATTCCCGGCGCCGCGAATACCAGCTGACGATCATGCTGGCGAAAATACCCAAAACGATCTGCGCCACCATCGTGGTCAGAAAAAAGCCGATGCCGGATTCTCCGCGTTCGTTCTTGAACAGCGCTCGGTCGACGATGTTGCCGATGATTCGCGCCAGAAATATCACGAAGGTATTTAGCACACCTTGCAATAAGGCAAGTGTAACCATATCACCATTCGCCACATGACTGATTTCGTGACCCAGTACCGCTTCGATTTGCGCCCGCGACATGCTGCGCAGCAGGCCGCTGCTCACCGCTACCAGCGCGGCATTGCGACGCGCGCCCGTGGCGAAGGCGTTCATCTCCACAGCATCAAAGATTCCGACCTCGGGCATGCCCACTTGAGCCTGGTCGGCCAGGCGCTTGACCGCGGCGAGCAGCCAGCGCTCCGCGTCGTTTTGCGGCGCCGTGATCACACGCACGCCCATCATGCGCTTGGCGGTCCACTTCGACAGGGCCAGCGAGATCAGCGCCCCGCCGAACCCAAAAACCGCTGCAAAAACCAGCAGGCCGCCCAGGCCGCCGCCCGCCAAGCGCACGCCGAAGACCCGCTCGAGGATGAAAACCACGACGCTGAGCAGGGCCAGTACGGCCAGGTTCGTCACGATGAAGAGGAAAATGCGCTTCATGAGCCTTTTCTTTGGGGAAACCAACCACAATATGGTAACGCAGCACCAGTAATGGTCGGGACGATCCCTTGCAATTTCAAGCTTGGCCGCCGCGGCGCTCCCGCCGCCCGCTTCCCACGGGCGACCGCTGGCCGGACAGGCTAAGCTATGTGCCGGTAATTCATAGACTTACTCGCGTAAAGGTTGGGCATGCAATATAAGGATTACTACGAGGTTCTGGGCGTCGCGCGCGGCGCCGATGCGGACGTGGTGAAGCGAGCCTACCGCAAGCTGGCGCGCAAATATCATCCTGACGTCAGCAAGGAAAAGAACGCCGAGAACAAGTTCAAAGAGGTTCAGGAGGCCTACGAAGTGCTGCGCGATCCGGAGAAGCGCGCGGCCTACGATCAATTGGGCCGGGATTACCGCACCGGGCAGCAGTTTCGTCCGCCGCCGGATTGGTCGCAGCGCTTCTCACATTCCGGCGGCCAGCGTTTCTCCGATCTCAATGGGTTCAGCGATTTCTTCGCCAGTCTGTTTGGCGGTGCCGCAGGCGCAGGCGCAGGCGCAGGCGCGCCGCCGCCCGAGGCGGATGCGGGCCACTTGGATGTCACCGTGGAAGAAGCCTTCGCGGGGACGAAACGGCGCGTCACGCTCAATGAGGCCGGGCGAGCGCGCTCGGTTGATGTGCAAATTCCGCCCGGCGTGAGCGACGGTCAATCGCTGCGCATCCCCGGCACGGGCGGCGGCCCCTCGTTGATCTTCCGCTTGCGGCTGCGGTCGCACCCGCTGTATGTCCTGCAGGGCAAGGATGTGCAGATCGAACTGCCCTTGGCTCCATGGGAAGCTGCATTGGGCGCCAAGGTGGCGGTGCCGACGCTCGGCGGCACCGTCGAACTGACTGTGCCCGCGGGCGCGCAATCGGGGCAGAAACTGCGATTGCGCGGACGCGGCTTCCCCGGCACGCCCAACGGCGACCAAATCGTCAGCATCAAGCTGGTCACTCCCGCGGCGCAATCGGCGCAGGCGAAACAAGCCTACGAGCGGATGAAGAGCGAGTTTGATTTCGATCCACGCGCCGGCTGGCCTTAACCTTTTAGCCGTCACCGATCTCTTCCGGCCGGTCCGCCGTCAAGCCGAAGCCGCCATCCTGCGCACCTTGTGCCGCCGCCGTCAGCACGCTCTGCGGTTTGACGAACAGCGCCGAGACCTCCGGATGGGCAGCGCGAATCCGTGTCTCCAATTCGACCACGGCGCGCTCGATGTCGGGGGCGCGCAGGTGGTCGAAAAAATCGAGGCTCAAGGTCGCGATCACATTGCGCGGCGCCAACTGCACGGTCACGATGCTATTGGCGCGGCACACGCCGGCGATGCCGGAGGCGGTGCGCATGATGGCATCGCTCAAACTGGGATCGGCGCGCTCGCCGATCAAGAGCTCCTTGGATTCCCGCGCCAGCAGTCCCGCCACCGCGGCCAGAAGGAGGGCGATGGCCAAGGAGGCCACGCCGTCCCAGCGGCCATCCCCCGTCAGCACGGCCGCGGCCGTCCCCGCGGCCGCCACGCCTATTCCTAGGATGGCGGCCGTGTCTTCGAAGACCACGATGAATGCGGGCGGATCTTTGGACCGTCGAAAGGCTTGCCACCAGCCGAGATTGCGCTGCGCGGCACGGAAGGCATGGACCCCGACCACCCAGGACGCAGTCTCGAACGCCAGCGAGGCGGCCAGGACGATGAAAATCACGGCCGGCCGCTCGATGGGCACGGGGTGCAGCAGCCGGCCCCAGCCCTGGTAGGCAGAAACGCCGGCGCCCAGCGCGAAAATCAGCAAGGCCACCACGAAACTCCAAAAATACAGTTCGCGCCCATAGCCGAAGGGGTGCACACGGTCGGCGGGCCGCTCCGAGCGCGCGATTCCGTAGAGCAGCAGGACCTCGTTGACCGTGTCGACCAGAGAATGCACGGCTTCGCTCAGCATGGCCGCCGAACCGGTGACCGCCGCGGCCGCGAATTTTGACGCGGCAACCAGCAGGTTGCCGGCCAGCGCCGCCCAGACAGCCACATTGGAGCCGGTTTTTGCCATGATATCTTGAAGAATCCTGCGGCGGCCCCATGTCGCTCGAGGCATACCGCTCAATGCCCCTAAGCGCAAGGGCACACCCGTAGAACAAACAGATTGTAAGGCCATGACCAGCGAAACACAGCCGCAAACCAAAGAGTTCCAAGCCGAGACCAAGCAAGTATTGCGCTTGGTGATTCATTCCCTGTATTCGCACAAGGAGATCTTCCTGCGCGAGCTCATCTCCAATGCCTCGGATGCCTGCGAGAAGCTGCGCTTCGAGGCGCTCGCCAAGCCCGATCTATTGGGAGCGGATGCTCTGTCGGTCACTCTGGTGCCGGACTCGGCCGCCGGGACCCTGTCCATCAAGGACAACGGTATCGGCATGAGCGAAGCCGAGGTCATCGACAATCTGGGAACCATCGCCCGCTCGGGCACCAAGAGATTCCTCGAGGCGATGAGCGGCGATTCCGCCAAAGATGCACAGCTGATCGGCCAGTTCGGCGTCGGCTTTTACTCAGCATTCATCGTGGCCGACAAGGTCACCGTGCTCACCAAGCGCAGCGATACGGCGCCCGTACGGTGGGACTCGGACGGCGAAGGCCAGTACCAGATTCAAGCCGGCGACAAGACGGACCGCGGCACCGAGGTGATCCTGCACCTGCGCGACGATGACAAGGAATTTCTGGAGCCGGCGCGCCTCAAGCAACTGGTGCGCAAGTACTCCGACCACTTGAGCCTGCCCATCGTCCTGAAAACGGGCGACACGGAGGAAACCGTCAACCAGGCCAAGGCCTTCTGGACGCGGCCCAAGTCCGAGCTCACGGACGAGGACTATCAAGCCTTCTACAAGCACATCACCCACGACTCGGAAGGTGCGCGGCTGTGGTCGCACAACAAGGTCGAAGGTAATATCGAATACACCTCACTGCTGTACCTGCCCAAACGGGCGCCCTTCGATATGTTCGAGCGGGAGCAGAAAGGCGGCATACAGCTGTACGTCAAGCGTGTATTCATCATGGACAAGGCGGCGGAATTGCTGCCGCCCTACCTGCGGTTCATGCGCGGGCTGGTCGACACCGCCGACCTTCCTTTGAACGTGTCGCGCGAGCTGCTGCAGAACAACCGTACTGTCGAGAAGATCAAGTCCGCGCTGGTCAAGCGCTCGCTGGACATGCTCGAGGAGTTGGCAGCGAGCAAGCCCGAGGAGTACGCGGAGTTCTGGAAGACCTTCGGCGTGGTGTTGAAGGAGGGGATCATCGAGGACCCCGCTCAAAAGGAACGCATCGCCAAGCTGCTGCGCTTTCATTCCACCGCCGAGGCCGGCGATGCCGCATCGGTCACGCTGGAGCAATATCTGTCGCGGATGAAGTCCGAGCAGAAGGCGATTTACTTTTTGACCGCCGATTCTCTGGCCGCCGCGCGCAACAGTCCGCATCTGGAGGGTTTCCGCGCGCAGAACATGGAAGTGCTGTTGCTGACCGACCGCATCGACGAGTGGGTGGCCGGCCATCTGCATGAATTCCAGGGCAAGCCGCTCGCGAACGCGGCAAGCAGCGCGGCCGACGTGGCGTCGGCGATCGAGACTCCGGAAAAGGCCGCCGCCGAATCCGCCTTCAAGGATACGGTGGAGCGGCTGGGCAAGGTATTGTCCGGCAAGATCGCGAGCGCTCAAGTGTCCGCGCGCCTGACCGATTCACCGGCCGTGCTGGTGGCCGGCGAATTCGGCATGAGCCTGCGGATGGGCCGCATTCTCAAGCAGGCGGGGCAGAGCAATCCGTTTGCGACGCTGCCGATTCTGGAACTGAATCCGAAACACCCCATCGCCCTGCGGCTCAGGGACAGCGCGGATGAGGCGGCTTTTGCGGATCTGGCCCACGTGCTGTACGACCAAGCCATGCTGGCGGAGGGCGGCGAGTTGGAGGACCCGGCCATTTTCGTTCGCCGCGTCAATCGCCTCATCGTCGAGGGCTTTGCCGCGCAGCCGAAAATCATTTTGAGCTGAGCAATGCTAGCACCGCAGTGGGTATCGGCGGAGAGCGCGGGCGACGACGCATCGCACGACGATGCCGAGTTGCTCGATGCCTATTCCGGCGCCGTCATCGGCGCCTTGGAGCGGGTTGCGCCCGCAGTGACCTTCATCGAAGTCGTGCACGCGCAAGCCGCCCAGCGCGGCGCACCCAAGGGACGCGCAGCGCCGGGCGCGCGCCTTCCTAAACGCGGCAGCGGTTCTGGATTCCTGTTCACCCCCGACGGTTATCTATTGACCAACAGCCATGTGGTTCACGGCGCGGAACAGATCACGGTTCGCTTGAACGACGACTCGCGGTTCAGCGCCGACCTTGTCGGCGACGATCCGGACTCGGACTTGGCGGTGGTGCGTATCGGTTCGCCGACGGCGCTGCCTTATGCGGAGTTCGGTGATTCCGCGCATTTGCGCGTGGGACAGGTGGCCATCGCCATCGGCAATCCGCTCGGATATTCCAAGACCGTGACCACCGGAGTCATCTCCGCCCTCGGGCGCACGCTGCGGGCGAGCTCCGGCCGGCTGATGCACGATGTCATTCAGACCGATGCCGCGCTCAATCCGGGCAATTCCGGAGGTCCGCTGGTCGACTCGAAGGGCCGGGTGATCGGCGTCAATACGGCGATGATCCCGCAGGCCCAGGCGATATGCTTCGCCACGGGAATCAACACGGCGAAATGGGTCATCGGCCAGCTGTTCGCGCACGGCCGGGTGCGACGCGCCTATATCGGCGTTTCCGGCGCGACGGTGCCCATCGCCACGCGCGTCGTGCGGCATTTCGGGCTGCAGAGTTCCACGGCGGTGCATGTTTTGGAGCTGGTGCCGGGCAGTCCGGCGGCGCTCGCCGGGGTCGAGGCGGGCGATCGCATGATCACGCTCGACGGCGCAGCCATCGAGGGAATCGACGGCCTGCAGCGGCTGCTGAATTCGAGCTGGATCGGGCGCGATTGCGAGTTGCAGTTGCTGCGTCGATCGAGTGTGATTTGTGTGAAAATCCGTCCCATCGAATTGCCGACCAGCGTTTAATCGGGAGTCGTCCGACATGAATCCACCATCGCCTGCGACCAGCCTTGCCGTGCCGCCTGAACCCACCGACCACCTCGAGGGCTCGGAGCACGCCCGGGTGACTCTGATCGAATACGGCGACTTTGAGTGCCCCAGCTGCAAGGTCGCGGCCACCACGCCGAAGCTGTTGCTGGAGCGGTTCCCCAACAAGATTCGCTTCATCTTCCGGCACTTTCCGCTGCAGGAAGCCCACCCGCACGCCTTGATGGCGGCCGAGGCCTCCGAAGCCGCAGCGGCGCAGGGAAAGTTTTGGCAGATGCATGATGTGCTGTTCCAGAATCAGGCCCATCTCAAGGACAAGGATTTGTACCGCTACGCCACCGAGGTCGGGCTGGATCTCGCGCGCTATACCGCTGAAATGGACGATCACATTTATCTGCAGAAGGTGCGCGAACACATCGAGGGAGGTCGCCGCAGCCACATTCGCGCCACGCCGACGTTCTTTGTCAATGGAGTCGTGCAGGACATTTCCTTCGGCATGAAGGCCCTGCACGATGCAGTGGTGAGCGCCGTGGGGCGCGGCGGATAGAGCGGAGCGCGTAACGCGGTGCAGCTCATGAGAGTTCTCTTTGGATGATGCCGGCAATGGCCTGATCGATGCTGATTGAACCCTTGCGGGCGTTCGCGCCGCGATTCGAAAAGTCGATCCAGCCGCTGTTGAATCCGTCGATCATCTGTATGCGCGGTACCGGGTTCTTCATGCCCTGGGCACGAAACATAGATTCCCACCGGTCGCGCGGCACTGCTTCCGCCCGCACCGGTTGCGCCAGCGTCTTGGCGAATGCGTCGGCCAAGGCGTTCGACGACACGCGCGTTGCGCCCTCCAATTCGACCACGCGCTGCCCTGTCCAATGCTCTTGCAAGAGCGCAGCAGCGGTGCGGCCGACGTCATCCGTGGCGACCATCGGAATAGGATGGTCCAGCGGCTGAAGGTAGCACTGAATTTTCCCTTCCCTGGCCGAGGCGACGTCCCATGCGGCATTTTCCATGAACCATGCCGCGCGCAAGAACACGACGGGCATGGGCAGCGCCTTCAGAGCATCCTCCATCAGACCGAGCGCGTTCAATAGATTCGGTTGAGGCGAGTCGGCGCCGATGGTGGACAGTGCAACGACTCTTGGGGGGTTCGCTTGGGCAAGAGCCGTGTAAAGCGGCTCACCACGCGGTCGCTCTCTCTGACGGATGAAGGGCGGCGATTTTATGAACAGGTGGGGCCGCACCTCGCCGGCATCGAGGAGGCGGCAATCGAAGCGTCCGGCTCCACCAACAAAGTGCGCGGACGCTTGCGCGTCAATATCGATCCGTTCTTCTCCAGGATCGTCCTGTCAGCGCATCTCGCGTCGTTCCTGAAACGCTACCCGGATGTGTCGGTGGAACTGATCATGAGGGACTCGGTGGGCGATCTTGTCGCCGATGGATTCGATCTGGCCTTACGATTCGGCGAGCCCCCAGTCGGCTCATTCGTCGCACGCAAGCTGGTTGAGACGCGGGTGCTGACCGTAGCCTCTCCTTCATACATCAAAACCCACGGGCGGCCGCGGCACCCAAAGGATATCGAGGGTCGCGATTGCATCGACTTCTACGATGCAGCCAACGGCAGGCCTTACGAGTGGGAGGTCAGACGACGGAAAGAGGTGATCCCGCTGCGGGTCAAGGCGCGTCTACTGGTATCGGATTCCGGGACGTTGATTGGCGCGTGCGAAGCCGGCGCCGGAATCGCCCAGATCCTGGAACTCGGATGCAATCATCTTCTGGATAACGGCCGGCTGGTTGAGCTATTTCCGGAATGGTCCGATGAGCGCTTTCCCCTGTACGCCATTTACCCCTCGCGGCTGCACCGCGCCGCCAAAGTGCGAACGTTCATCGAGTTTTGCGAGGAAGTCGTGGCCGGGAGCACACGCAGAGTCGGCAGCAAGGCGCGGTGAAGGGTCGACAGCGGGTAACGCATTCGCTTTGACGGGGTTGATTGTCTGTGTGGCAATGGCTGGTTGTGATCCGATGGTGAGGGCGGAGAATAAAGGTAAGGAGGTATGTGCCAAACAGGGGCTGGAGCCTTTTATCTACGATCGAGAGCGCACCCACAACGCTTTTACACCGAACACGGCTACTCTCAGATTGCACTGCATTGACCCTAACGATGTTGTGCATACATCTGCAGCTGTTGGGGTAGATTTGCTGAGGTCCCACATTGTAAGGGGCGCACTGGTTTTACAGGTGGCGCCCGCAACGGTTGGAGCGAACGCTGGACTTACCGGAGATGATCTCGTTTATCAGTACGGCCAGAAACCCATAGCGACTGTTGACGATCTGATGTCAGCGATCTCCAGCACAAACCCAGGCGAACACCTGGAAATCAAAATTCATCGCGCAAAACAGGATTTAACGAAGATCGCCAAGTTCTGATCTGTCGGTTGCTGCTTGTGATGATCGTCCGGGCGTTATTGCAGCGACCGCTCGTGCTGCAGCTTGATGCTATACCAGATGCCTGCCGCCAGCGCGGTCAGCATGAGGGATCCGAAAACCGACTCCCAATATTCTAGCGGAAACAGGATGCCGCCCATGACAAAGGCGAGCCCTAAGCCCACGAACAGCTTGCCTCCGAAGCGAAGCATCCGGCTGACCTTCCAGGAATCGGGCTGAAAGCTGTTGCGCTGTGGCGGCACGGGCATCTTGGGCGCGATGTTGCCAATTATCATGAACATGACGCCGATCATCACCGAACCGCCGCGGGCCATGCCTAGGTTCGACGGCGAGACAAGGCCCAGCGAGCGCGTCAGCACGAAAGCCTGCAACATGCCCATGAACACGCTCATGGAAACGATCCACTTTCCGCTCCAGCGCCGCAAGGACGGCAGGGTTTCCTTAGGCAACGTCAGCCATTGGATGAACGGCGACACCCAAAAGAGCAGCAGAGAGGCCGGTGCGGCGAACAGGACCATACCACTGACGGTATTGTGACTGCCGGGTCCGCCGAGCGGCATATGCCGCCAGTCCGGCAGCAGGCTCAGCTGCCAGATAGTGGCGCCGGTCATGGCGAGAATGACAGCGATGAAAATCCACAGCGCTTTGCGGTCGATCATTT